>VFQR01000667.1_pt1 | contig 38666 bp, 31 predicted proteins | sample 3512321 | NCBI WGS metagenome assembly VFQR01 (sample SAMN10412374, study PRJNA504923) | tailings metagenome | isolation source: Relicate 3 Philex TSF1 revegetated site | place: Philippines: Tuba, Benguet | collected 2017-08-29 | reverse complement strand
ACGCCAGCCTCAATCTGGGAATCCCCAGAGAGTCAAATCAGCGGGCCGTTGGTATCACTACTACAACGGCCATCGCGGCCATCGCGAACGGCGCGCGGGCTATCGCCAGCACAACGGCTTCTGGTTCCCGCCGGCCGCCTTCATCGCAGGCGCCATCATCGGCGGCGCGATAGCCAGCCCGCCCGCCGTGCGCCCGGCCAGCAACGCGCATGTCCAGTGGTGCTACAACCGCTACCGGTCATACCGGGCCTCGGACAACACGTTCCAGCCCTACAGCGGTCCGCGTCAGCTGTGCCACTCGCCCTATCGCTGATCGTCGAGGCATCGACACGAGGGGCGCGCCTACCGGCGCGCCTCCTGCCTGCGGCCTGGCCCACCGCGCTCCATTGAAGCCGGGGCGCGGCTTTCCTATGCTGCGGCCGACATTCGGATGATCGGATCGCTTACCGCATGCCCAATTCCGCAGGCGCCTTGGATTTCCCCGTACTCATAGGCGACATCGGCGGCACCAATGCACGCTTCGCGCTGGTCGAGACGGCGCAGTCTCGGACCGTCGCGCTGCCTTCGGTCCGCACGGCCGACTACCCCTCGCTCGACGATGCGGTCGCCGCATCGATCGCGGCCACGACCATGCCGCCCCCCCGGTCGGCGATCCTGGCTGTGGCTGCTCCGGTCGACGGCGACGAGATTCCGCTGACCAACTGTCCGTGGGTCGTCAGGCCCGGCAGGCTGGCCGACGCATTCGATCTGTCGTCCGTGACGCTGCTGAATGACTTCGAGGCGCAGGCGATGGCGGCCGTTGCGCTCGGCCCCGCCAATCTTGTCCAGATCGGTGGCGGACAAGGCGATCCGGAAGCCAGCCGGGTCGTGCTTGGCCCGGGAACGGGCCTCGGCGTGGCCGGCCTCGTGCGCGCACGCGGCGCATGGGTACCCGTGCCGGGCGAGGGAGGGCATGTCGACATCGGGCCGCGCACGCAACGCGACCGGCAGGTCTTCGCAAGGCTGGAGACGATCGAGGGCCGGATATCGGCCGAGCAGATGCTGTGCGGGCGCGGTCTGGTGAACATCTACCATGCCATCGCAGCCGCCGACGGCAATCCGGCACTTCTCGCCGACCCGGCTGCGATCACCGCCGCCGGCCTCGCCGGGACCGACCCGATTGCCGAGGAGACCGTTTCGATCTTCGTCACCTGCCTTGGGCGCCTTGCCGGCGACCTCGCGCTGATCTTCATGGCCCGCGGCGGCGTGTTCCTTACCGGCGGCATCGCCCAGAAGATCGTTCCCGCTCTTGCGGACGGCCGGTTCCGGGCTGCCTTCGAGGACAAGGCGCCGCACAGCGCGCTTGTCGCGTCGATGCCGGTAAGCGTCATCACCCACCCGCTAGCCGCCATCGAGGGACTGGCCGCCCATGCGCGCGATCCGGGCCTCTTCGCCATCGAGACGCGCGACCGCAGATGGCCGCGCCCTGCGGCATGAAAGCCGCACCTCGCGCGGAAACGTCCCACTTGCCCTGCCTGCGGCCATAGGCAATCGTCGCCGATGCCGCTATGAGGTGCCCGAAACGGCCGGGCATGGCCCGTAGACAGAGGTTTCGCACGCGTTGGCTGTGACTGGGGCAGAAGGGCGCAGGCTCGATCCCGGCGAGGTGATCGCCGTCATCCGGCGCGTGCTCGTCGAGAACGGGCGCGATTTCGTGCCGCAGTACCTGCTGGCCGGGCTCTGTCTGCTGGCGGTCGCCGGCACCACGGCCTTCACCGCCTGGATCATGCGCGACATCGTCGACGAGATCTTCTGGCATCAGCGCCAGGACCTCATCCTCGTCATCTGCCTGTCGATCGTGGCCGCCTTCGTCATCCGCGGTATGGCCAGCTACATGCAGGCTGTGATCCTGGCGCGCATCGGCAACAATCTCGTCGCGCGCTACCAGAGGCGCATGTTCGACCATCTGATGCGCCTGGGCGTCGGCTTCTTCACCGAAAGCCGGTCGGGCCGGCTCGCCGCCCGCATCAACGAGAACGTCATCGGCATCCGCGACCTGCTCAACATGACGCTGACCGCGATCGCCCGCGATGCGGTCGCACTGGCCGCGCTCGTCGTGGTGATGTTCGTGCACGATCCGCTCCTGTCGGCCATGGCGCTGCTCGTCGGCCCGCCCATCGTCTTCGCCGTCAACTACCTGATGCGGCGGCTGCGGCGCGTCACACGTGAATCCGTGGAGGTCAATTCCCGGCTGATCGGCAGCTTCCAGGAGGCCATCCAGGGCATCGCCATCGTCAAGGCGTTCACGATGGAGGACCAGCTCTCGCGGCGCATCGCCGGTCTCATCGATCATGCCGAGAACAGGTCCAACAAGATCGCGCGCGTTTCGGAGCGCATGACGCCGATCACCGAAATCCTCGCCGGCTTCGCCATCGCCGGCATCATCGGCTATGCCGGCTATCGCGCCACGGTGCAGATGGAGCCTCCGGGTTCGGTCATCGCCTTCATCACGACGCTGCTTCTCGCCTACGATCCCGCCCGCAGGCTCGCCCGCGTCCAGGTGACGCTCGAGCGCGCCCTCGTCAATGCGCGCATGATCTACGAGATCCTCGACCTGACCCCGCAGCAGGGCGACCGCCCCGACGCCGGCAGTCTTAAGGTCGGTCGCGGCGAGGTCGAGTTCCGCGACGTGTCCTTCGCCTATTCGGAGGATCTGCCCGTGCTGCGCGGCGTGAGCTTCCGGGCGGCACCGGGCCGCACCACCGCGGTCGTCGGCAGCTCGGGCGCAGGCAAGTCGACGCTGGTGGCACTGCTGCAGCGCTTCTACGACGTCGATGGCGGCCAGATACTGATCGACGGCAGGGACATCGCGACGGTCACCAAGCGCTCGCTTCGCAACGCCATCGCCTATGTGTCGCAGCAGCCCTATCTGTTCGAGGGCACCATCCGCGACAACATCAGATACGGCCGCCCCGATGCCAGCGACGCGGAGGTCGAGGCCGCCGCGCGGCTCGCCCATGCCGACGAGTTCATCGCGCTCCAGCCGGAGGGCTACGATACGCCGGTCGGCGAGAACGGCGTCACGCTCTCGGGTGGCCAGCGCCAGCGACTGTCCATCGCCCGCGCGATCGTCAGGAACGCGCCGATCCTGCTCCTTGACGAAGCCACCTCCGCTCTCGACAACGAGTCGGAAGCGCGCGTACACGATGCGCTGCAGACGGTGATGAAGGGCCGCACCACGATCGTCATCGCGCATCGGCTTTCCACCGTCGTCAGCGCGGACGCAATCGTCGTCATGGAGGAGGGACGCGTGGTCGAGCAGGGCACCCATGCCGAGCTGATGGCGCTGCAGGGCGGCGCCTATGTCCGCTTCCAGGCCGCGCAGACGCGTGCGCGCCTCGACCTCGTCGACGAGGCCGTGCCCCGGAAGACGGCCACGCAGGGACCGCGCCGGAGGAAGGCATGAGCGAGACCGCCATGCGCCCGATGAACCTCGTGGTCGCGGGGGCGGGCGGCCGGATGGGCCAGGCCCTGCTGCGCGCCGCCGCCGAGACGGACGGCGTCAGGATCGTCGGCGCGCTCGAACGCCGCGGGTCTCCCGCAACCGGGCGTGACGCCGGCGAACTGGCGGGGCTCGGCCCCCTCGGCGTCGCCATCACCGACGATCCGCTGCCGCTGCTGGCCGGCGCCGACGGCCTCCTCGATTTCACGGCGCCCGCTGCCAGCGTGGAATTCGCCGGCTACGCGGCCCAGGCGCGCATCGTCCACGTCATTGGAACCACGGGCTGCGGCCCCGCGGAAGACGCCGCCATCGCGGCCGCTGCCCGCCACGCCTCGATCGTTAAGTCGGGCAACATGAGCCTCGGCGTCAACCTGCTGGCGGTGCTGGTGCGCCAGGCCGCGCGCGCGCTGTCGGCCGACGAGTTCGACATCGAGGTGCTCGAGATGCATCACCGCCACAAGGTCGATGCGCCCTCGGGCACGGCCCTGCTCCTCGGCGAGGCCGCGGCAGCGGGTCGCGGCATCCCGCTCGGCGAGAACAGCGTGCGCAGCCGCGATGGCCACACCGGGCCACGAGCGCCTGGAAGCATCGGCTTCGCGACGCTGAGGGGCGGCTCGGTCATCGGCGATCACTCCGTCATCCTGGCCGGGCCCGGCGAGCGCATAACGCTTTCCCATCACGCCGAGGACCGCACGCTCTTCGCGCGCGGCGCGGTGAAGGCCGCACTATGGGCGCGCGACCGAAAGCCCGGCCTCTACTCCATGCTCGACGTGCTCGGCATCGACGCCTGAGCCACCGATCCACCATCGGCAAGAAAGGAAATCCATGTCCGGCACGCTCGTCCTCGTTCGCCACGGCCAAAGCGAATGGAACCTCAAGAACCTGTTCACGGGCTGGAAGGATCCCGGCCTCACCGAACTCGGCCACGAGGAGGCCAGGCGGGCCGGACGCGCGCTGAAGGAACGGGGGCTGCGCTTCGACATCGCCTACACGTCGGTGCTTTCGAGGGCACAGGTAACGCTTGCGCACATGCTTTCCGAGCTTGGCCAGGAAGGTCTCGAGACGCATCGCGACGTGGCGCTCAACGAACGCGACTACGGCGATCTCTCAGGCCTCAACAAGGACGACGCACGCGCCCGCTGGGGCGAGGAGCAGGTGCATGTCTGGCGCCGCTCCTACGACGTTCCCCCGCCCGGCGGCGAAAGCCTTCGCGACACCGGCGCGCGCGTGTGGCCCTACTACCTGCACGTCATCCAGCCGCACGTCCTGCGCGGCGAGACCGTGCTCGTGGCCGCGCACGGCAACTCGCTGCGTGCCCTCGTCATGGCGCTGGACGGGCTTTCCGCCGACGAGATCCTCAAGATGGAGATCGGTACGGGCGTGCCCATCGTCTACCGCCTCAACGCCGATTCCACGGTGCGCTCGAAGGAGACGCTCGGCGAGGCGGTGCCGCACTGACAAAGCCGCATTTCATGCGTTGACAGCATGGGGCCGCCCGCTTACATGGGCGGCGCACCTGCCCAGGTGGCGGAATTGGTAGACGCGCACGGTTCAGGTCCGTGTGCCGCGAGGCGTGGAGGTTCGAGTCCTCTCCTGGGCACCATTATTTCCCATTAGATGTGAAATACGCCAACTATTGCAAGAGTTTAGTCGTCCCCGATACATACCGGGACGAGGGGCGCGGCTCAATACGCCCACAAGAGCGCTTGCCGAAGCGCTGGCAGCCTAAAGGCCTGAACGGGTTGGGGATAAGTCGCCTGAGCACTTGCCCACAGCGCCGGAATCATCATTGGTTGACGGGTCGTATCGTCATGGTCATTGATTCCGAATTCCAAACCGGCCGAGGCCTTTCGCGATACGAAAGTCGAGGGGGACGCCAAGCGTCCAAACCTTGCCGTCTCCCCTCGGCGCTCCTTGGCCACTCGGCGCAAATCACCTAAGTGGTTTGAACTAAGTGCCGACAAATGGTCGGCTCGGTCAATGTTTGGCTGTGGACAACGTTACACCTTTTGTAACAGCCATGCCTGTCCAGGCAGCGTTCTTCTTCGCGACGCCACGCGCCACGCGCTACGTTGCCGCCGGACGCGCTCAGGCGCGAATCCGCTCTCCCTTCGGGTCGTAGAGAGGCGCCATGTGGATGTGCGCCGGCACCCGCTCCGTCGCCACGACGAGTTCGTACTCGCCCTCTCGCAGGAAGGCCTCGTCGACGCCTTCCTCGCGCCTCACGTAGCCGTAGCCGATCGGCCGTCCGACAGTGTAGCCGTAGCCGCCGCTGGTCAGGTAGCCCACCGGCTCGCCGTTGCGCAGGATCGTCTCGCGGCCGAGAAGCACGACGTCTCGCGCCTCCGTCGCGAAGCCGCACAGACGTTTTGCCAACGGGCGGGCGGAGATCGTTTCGGATGCGGTCCGGCCCATGAAATCGCTGTTGCGGCGTAGCTTGACCGCCCAGCCGAGCCCCGCCTCGAAGGGCGAATCATTGGGCGTGATGTCGGACCCCCATGCCAGGTAGCCCTTCTCGAGCCGCAGCGACTCGAGCGCACGGTACCCGACAGGGCGGATACCCTCCTTCGTCCCGGCATCCATCAACGCGTCGAACACGTCGCCGATGGCGTCGATCGGCACGTGCAGCTCCCAGCCGAGTTCGCCGACATAGGTCACCCGGAGCGCCCTGACCCTGTGACCTGCGACGTCGATCTCCCGGACATGCGCGAAGGGGAAGGCGGCGTTCGACATGTCGTCCGGCGAGACCTGTGCAAGAACGTCCCGTGAGCGCGGCCCCATGAGCGAGAGCGTACCATAGGCCTCGGTGACGTCGTCGACCGCCACCTGCGCACCATTGGGCAGGTGACTTTCGATCCATGAGCGGTCATGCGCGCGGAACCCGGTGCCGGTGACGATGTAGAAGCGGTCCTCGGCGAGGCGTGCGACGGTGAGGTCGGCCTCGATGCCGCCGCGCGAATTGAGTAGCTGGGTGTAGGTGAGGCGGCCCGGCGGCCGCGTGACGTCGTTGGCACAGATGAAGTCGAGCGCGCGCTCGGCGTCCGGCCCGGTGACCTCGTACTTGGCGAAGGACGACTGGTCGAAGATGCCGACCGCCTCGCGCACGAGACGGTGCTCGTCGCCGACCGGGCCGAACCAGTTCTGCCGCCCCATCGAATAGACGTCGCGCGGCTCGGTGCCCGGCGCCGCGAACCAGTTGGGCCTTTCCCAGCCGAGCTTGGAGCCGAACACCGCGCCGTGCGCCTGAAGCCGTTCGTAGAGCGGCGACACGATCCGCGGCCGACCGCTCGAATACTCCTCGTGCGGGAAGGCGATCGTGTAGTGCTTGCCGTAGGCTTCCAGCGTCCGGTCCTTCACCCATTGCCGGTCACGATGGAGGCCGGAGAACCGCAATATGTCGACCACCCAAAGATCGAGCGGCGCCTCGCCGCGCACCGCCCATTCCGCGAGCACCCAGCCGGCGCCGCCGCCCGAGGCGATGCCGAAGGCGTTGAAGCCGGCGCCGACATACATGTTGGCGCATTCGGCGGCGCGCCCGAGGATGAAATTGCCGTCGGGCGTGAAGCTCTCGGGTCCGTTTATCATCTGCTTGACGCCGACCGTCTCCAGCGCCGGGACACGGGCGATCGCCTGGGCGAGATGCTGCTCGAAATGGTCGAAATCGTCATCGAACAGGCGGAACTGCCAGTCCGCGGGCACGTCACCGCCGGGCAGTCCCGTGTCCCATGCCTGCGGGTCCGGCTCGTAGCCGCCCATCACGAGGCCGCCGACCTCCTCCTTGAAGTAGGTGCGGCGGTCGGGGTCGCGGATGGTCGCCGCATCGCGCGACAGGCCCGGTATCGGCTCGGTCACGATGTACTGGTGCTTGACCGATTGCAGCGGCACCTCGATGCCGGCGAGCGCACCGACCTGCCTGGCCCATTGCCCGGCACAGTTCACCACGGTCTCGCAGGCGACGCGGCCCTGGTCGGTGAGGACGGCGACGATACGCTCGCCCTTCATCTCGAAACCGGTCACGCGCACATTCTCGAATATCCGCGCGCCATGCATCCGCGCGCCCTTCGCCAGCGACTGCGTGATGTCGGAGGGGCTCGCCTGGCCGTCGCTCGGCAGGTAGCTGGCGCCGACGAGGTCCGAAACCTCCATCAGGGGCCACATGGCTTTCACTTCGGCCGGCGAGATCAGGTGCATCTCCATTCCGAAGCTTCGTGCCGTTGTCGCGAGCCGCCTGAACTCGGTCCAGCGGTCCTGGTTGCAGGCGAGCCGCAGGCAGCCGGTCATCTTCCAGCCCGTCGCCAGCCCCGTTTCCTCGTCCAGCCGCTTGTAGAGGTCGACCGAGTATTTCAGCACCTTCGTGATCGATGCGGAGGACCTGAGCTGGCCGACCAGACCGGCCGCGTGCCAGGTCGAGCCGGAGGTCAACTGTCCCTGTTCGAGGAGAACGACTTCGGCCTTGTGGTCACGCGCCAGGTGATAGGCCGTGGAGCAGCCGATGATGCCGCCGCCGATGACGACGAACCTTGCATGGGCGGGCAGCGACATCGTCACGTCCTTCCGAAGGTGGTGCGGAACCGGTCGAGCGCCGCCTCGAAACGTTCCAGGTTCTCTGCCGTGTAGGCGACGTAGTCGACGCCCGGCGCGTCGAGATGCAGTTCCGAGACCATGCTCCACATCGCTTCGCGCAAGAGGGAGGCGCATTGCATGGCACGGTGCGCACGCACCAGCACTGCATCGGGCGGACGCTCGAAATAGGTCGCCAGCAGTTCGTCGGCTTCGTCGTCGGTGAAACCGGCATTCGACGCAGTACCCGCGAGGTCGAACATCGCCGTCGAGAAGCCGGCATATTCGAAGTCGATCAGCCAGAGCCGGTCCCCGTCGTCGAGGAAGTTCGCCGGCAAAAGGTCGTTGTGCCCGAACACGATCGGCAGCGGCACCTGTTCGGCCTCCAGCGAGGCTGCCGTTTCGAGGTATCGCGGCAGGGCCTCACGCATCCGGCTTCGGCCCTTTTCGAGAGTGCGCGCATAGTCCCGGATGACGTGGAACGGCCAGAACAGCCGCGCCTCGCCGCTGACATGGCGCGGCATGGCGTCGTGAAAGCCGCGCATCAGGGTGGCGATGCGTTTGCGTCCCGCCCGCACGTCGTTGGCGGTCAGCGTCGTGGCGCCGAGATAGGCGGTCACCATGACGCCGGGCGCGGTATGTTCCACGGCCGGCGCGAAGCCTGCTTCATGGGCGGCCCGGGCAGCCATCTGCTCGTGCCGTCGCGAAACGTGGTGGAACGGATAGTCGCTGCCGAACCGCACGACGTGGCTTCCGGCCGCGTCTTTCACGAGGAAGTTCTGGTTGGACAGGCCACCCTTGAGCGGCTCGATCGTCACATCGCCTCGCCAGCAGGCCAGGTTGCGGATCCGGCGATCGAATATGGGACCTGCTTCCATGGTCATCCCAGCCCCAGCCTTGCCCTGGTACGCGCCGCGCCCGCCGAGATCAGCCGGTCCGCGATGATGGCGATCGCCGCCACCGCCAGCCCCGCGACGATGCCGCGACCGGTGTCCGCCTTGGTCAGCGCGATGTAGACTTCCTGGCCAAGGTCGCGGGTTCCCACCAGCGCGGTGATGACCAGCATCGACAGCGCGAACATGATGGTCTGGTTGATGCCGAGCATGATTTCGGGCAGCGCGAGCTTGAGCCGGATGCGGGTCAGGATCTGGCGGCGCGTGCACCCCATGGCGCGGCCGGCCTCGATCAGCCGCGGGTCCACCTTCTTCAGGCCGAGCACCGTGTAGCGGATCGCCGGCACGACCGCGTAGGCAACAACGGCCAGCATGGCCGTGAAGTCGCCGACCCGGAAAAGCATGACCGCCGGCATCAGGTAGACGAAGGAAGGCAGCGTCTGGAGCGTGTCGATGACCACGCGCACCCATCCCCACAGCCGCTCGCGCTCGGCCGCCATGATCCCGATCGGGATGCCGATGGCTGCGGCGAAGAGCACCGAGACCCCGCACAGATAGACCGTGACCATGGCCTTCTCCCATTGCCCGGTGACGGCGATGAAGGCCGAGAGCGCGCCTGTCAGCAGGGCGAGACGCCAGCCGGCGAGCATGAAGCCGGCGAACGCCAGCAACCCGGTCACGCCGAGCCACGGCAGGCCGGCAAGCAGGCGCTTGAACGGCACCAGCACGTTGAGCAGGACCGCGTTCTTGATCGCCTCCAGCGTGTCGAAGAAATTGACGTTGATCCAGCCGACCACGTCGGACCAGAAGGGACCGGTCGAGAGCCTGAGCGAGGACGGATAGCTCTGGACCGCCGGCAGCAGCAGGCCGGCCACGCCCGTCCCCGCGATCAGGACGAGCGCGGCGATCGTCAGCGGAAAGGCTCTTGCCCGGGCGGCGTCCGCGCTCCCCGCCTTCTCGGCATAGGCCTGGCTCAGCCGGTCGAGCGCGATCGCCAGCGCCACGATCGCGAAGCCCGCCTCGAGTCCCGCCCCGATGTCGAGGCGTCGCAGCGCCGACAGCACGTCGAAGCCGAGGCCGCCCGCACCGATCATCGACGCGATGATGACCATGTTGAGCGACAGCATGATCACCTGGTTGACGCCGACCATCAGGCTTTCGCGCGCGGCCGGAACCATGACGCGCCACGTCATCTGGCGCCTGGTGCAGCCGATCATCTGTCCGAGGTCGCGTATCTCGGCCGGCACGGACCTGAGTGCCAGGACCGTCACGCGCGTCATGGGCGGCATCGCGTAGATGACGGTCGCCACGATCGCGGCCGTGGGGCCGAAGCCGAACAGCACCAGTATCGGCACCAGATAGGCGAAGACCGGCATTGTCTGCATGAGGTCGAGCAGGGGCGTGATCGTCCGTTCGAGCCGCGGCCAGCGCCAGGCCGCGATGCCGAGCAGGAGCCCGCCCGCCACGCCGATCGGAACGGCGACGGCGATCGATGCGAGCGTGACCATCGCGCTCTGCCACTGGCCGAAGACGGCGAGGAAAAGGAAGCAGCCGCCGACCAGCAGGGCCAGGCGCCGCCCGCCCGCGTGCCAGCCCATGAGTGCCATCAGCCCTACGACCGCGATCCACGAGAGCGGCGGAAGGATCTGCACTGCCGCCGAACCCTGTCCGCTCCGCAGGCCGGTTGCCAGAAGGCTGAGCACGAAGCGGTATGGCGCATCGATCAGCGCTCCCACGAAGCGCGTGAGGTCGCGGAAGGTGAACAGGCCGAAGCTCGCCTCGTCGACCAGCCATTTGGTGAAGAGGCTGATCCAGCGGGCCAGCGGAACTTCCCAGGCGCGCGGATAGTCCGCCACCCACGGGAGGGTGCCCTTGCCGAACTGCCAGACGAGCGCAAAGGCGACGAGTGCGACGGCCCAGGCGACGAGTGAACGCGACGGTCCCTTTTCCGCCACGGCGTCCGGGGCAATCCATCCCGAATGCGCTTGCGCCACCGCCTCAACCCCTCAGGAGGATGTCGACGACATCGGCGCGCCGGAGCACGCCCGCGGTCGCGCCATGGGCGTCCGTGACCCGCAGCATGTCGGCGCCGGAGGCGAAGTGAGCGGCGGCTTCGGCCACGGGCAGGTGCCCGGCGACCGTGGAAAGGTCCATCGTTTCGGCGCCGTTTGCCGGGCGCATCACGCTCGCAACCTTGACCACCTTCGCTTTCGGCACGTTGCGGGTGAATTCGGCGACGTAGTCGTTCGCCGGCTCGAGCACGATGTCCTGCGGCGTCCCCGCCTGGACGATGCGTCCGTCCTTCATGATCGCTATGCGGTCGGCCAGCCTGATCGCCTCGTCGAAATCATGGGTTATGAAGACGATGGTCTTCCGCAGCACCGACTGCAGACGGAGGAACTCGTCCTGCATCTCGCGACGGATCAGCGGATCGAGGGCCGAAAAGGGCTCGTCCAGGAACCAGAGTTCAGGCTCCACCGCCAGCGAGCGTGCGATGCCGACGCGCTGCTGCTGGCCTCCCGAAAGCTCGCGCGGGTAGAAATGCTCGCGGCCCGACAGCCCGACCAGTTCGATCATCCGCCTCGCGCGCTCCTCGCGCGCAACGCGTCCCGCGCCCTGGATCTCAAGCGGAAACGCGACATTCGCCAGCACCGTCAGATGCGGCAGCAAGGCGAAATGCTGGAAGACCATTCCCATCTGGTGGCGCCGGATCTCGATCATGCGAGCGGCGCTCGCGGCAAGCAGGTTCTCGCCCTTGAAAACAATCTCGCCGGCCGTGGGCTCGATCAGGCGCGACAGACAGCGCACCAGCGTCGACTTGCCCGAGCCGGACAGGCCCATGATGACGAAGATTTCGCCCTCGCCGACCGAGAGGTCGACGGCCTGGACGGCGCCGACGAGGCCTTCCTGCACCAGCGCGTCCGGTGTGGGGTCGGGGCGCGCGGCGAGGAAATCGCGCGCTCCGGAGCCAAACAGTTTCCAGACATTGCGGCAGACGAGCTTGGCGGCGGTCATGGGCGGAGCGGAGCCTCAGCGCCCCTCCGCGACTTGGCGAAGCCGTCCAGCTCGGCCGAAGCCGCGCCGCCTCCGCGCCTGTGGCGGAGACGGCCGGCGGTCCATGGCGGGGAGGCGCGGCAGGTCACTGCAGGCCGGCGCCCGGACTACTTCTTGATCCAGCCCGACCACGTCGCCTCGTTCTCGGTCACCCATCCGGCGACCACGTCTTCGACGGTCTTGCCTTCCAGGTCCACGGCCGTGATCAGCGCTCCCATCGTGTCGTTGTCGATGGTGAAGGCCTTGATCGCCTCGTAGGCGCCGGGCCACTTGTCTTTCAGGCCGGCCCAGCCGACCTTCCAGATCTCGCCGAACGGCTTGCCGCAGTCATACTGCGCACTCGTGTTCGAGCCCCAGGCCGGATCCTCGTAGCATTCCTTGGTGTATTCCGGGAATTCGACCCATTCCCCTTCGTATTTCGCCGGCGCCCAGTGCGGCGCGTACACCCACAGGAGGATCGGAGCCTGGCGCTGGTAGGCGCTCTCGAGTTCGGCGAACAGCGCGGCATCCGTGCCGGCATGGATCACCTCGAACGGCAGTTCAAGCGCCTCCACGCGCTCGTCGTCGAAGCCTCCCCAGGTGACGGGCCCGCCGAGATAGCGGCCCTTAGGGGCGGTTTCGGCGGTGGAGAAGGCTTCCGCGCAGGCCTCGTCCTTGAGCGCTTCCCAGTTGGGCAGGCCCGGGCACTTGTCCTTCATGTAGGAGGGGTACCACCACTCCTCCTTGGCCTGCATGCCGGTGGGGCCGAGATTCTCGACCTTGCCCGTCGCCGTCGCGGCATCCATCGCCTCGCGGCCGGTCGTCTCCCACATCTCCATCGCGACATGCAGGTCGCCGGTCTCCAGCCCTGCGAACTGGGCGAGATAGTCGGCCTGCACCAGCTCCACCGAATAGCCGGCCTTCTTGAGCACTTCCGCCATGATGTTGGTGGTGATGAGCTGACCGGTCCAGTCATGCAGCGTCAGCTTGATGGGATCGGTTGATTCCTGCGCTCCGGCCGGCAGCATTGCGGCTGCGGACGCGGCGAGCGCTGCGATGAATGCACGGGAAATGCGGTTGCGGATCGTCATGTCGAGCCTCCTGCTCACCCTACGGGAAGGACGACCGAACGCTTTCCTGGCAGACGGGTCGACTCTTTCGGTCGATTGCCGCCGCGGTCGGCCTTGACGCTTATGTCACGCTGCGTAAGCGGCAATGTCAACGCGTCATGTGGCATTTTCTGCGTTTGACACCCCCTCCATTGGCAATTGCCACAAAACCGGGCAGATTGGTCTGACCGGACGAGTGAGCGGGAGGTGACACGGGCATGGATGCGGCCCCGTCGAAACGCCACGGCGCCATTCTGCGTCTGCTTCGCGAGCGCGGCACCATGTCGGTCGCTGACCTCGCTTCCGCGCTGGGTGTTTCCCTGGAGACGGTCCGCCGCGACGTGCGTCCTCTGACCGAGGACGGTTCGCTTCTCAAGATGCACGGCGCGGTAGGGCTGCCCTCTTCCGTGGGGGAGGCTCCGTTCCAGCGGCGCATGCGCGAGAACGCGGCCGCCAAGCGCTCGATCGCGCGCGCCTTCGCCCGCACGGTGCGCGACGGCGACAGCCTGATGTTCGACACGGGCACGACGACGAGCTTCATCGCCCGTGAACTGATCGGTCACCAGCGGCTGACCATCGTGACAAACTCCTCCGACATCGCCCGTACGCTCGCCACCGTGAACGGCAATCGCGTCTACATGGCCGGCGGCGAGCTTCGCAGCGATTCAGGGGCCGCGCTGGGCTCGACCGCCGTCGACTTCGTCGCGCGGTTCAGCGTCCTGCACGCCGTCGTCTCGGCCGGGGGCATACATCCTGCCGACGGCGTCATGGACTACGAACTGGAGGAGGCGGAATTCGCCCGCATGGTCCTGTCGCGCGGACAGCGCACGGTCGCCGTCACCGACCACACGAAGTTCGGCCGCCATGGCCTCGTCCATGTCTGCCGCTTCGACGCGCTTGCGGCGGTCTTCACCGACCGGCCGCCGCCCGACGACGTCGCGGCGGCCTGCGCCGTGGCGGGAACCGAGATCGTTCTGCCGCCGCTCCAGGCCGCGGCGGCGGAATAGCCGGTTACTCGGGAAGGACGCGCACCGCGCCCCTGTCGGCGCTCGACGCGAAGGCGGCATAGGCCTTGAGCGCCGTGGTGACGTTGCGCTTGCGCGGCGCCGCCGGCTTCCAGCCCCTGGCGTCCTGTTCGGCGCGGCGTCGCGAGAGTTCGTCTTCCGCGACGGCCAGCGTGATCGTCCGGCCGGGGATGTCGATCTCGATCACGTCGCCATCGCGCACCAGCCCGATCGTTCCCCCCTGCGCGGCCTCCGGCGAGACATGGCCGATGGAGAGCCCGGACGTGCCGCCCGAGAAGCGGCCGTCGGTCAGCAGGGCACACGCCTTGCCGAGCCCTTTGGACTTCAGGTAGCTGGTCGGATAAAGCATTTCCTGCATGCCCGGCCCGCCCTTGGGGCCCTCGTAGCGGATGACGACGACGTCTCCCGCCCTGACTTCGTTGCCGAGGATGCCCTTCACGGCGGCGTCCTGGCTCTCGAACACCTTCGCCGGGCCCGAGAACCTCAGGATCGACTCGTCGACGCCGGCCGTCTTCACCACGCAGCCGTCGAGCGCGACGTTGCCCTTCAGCACCGCCAGCCCGCCATCCTTCGAGAACGGGTGCTCCACCGAGCGGATCACGCCCTTCTCGCCGTCGGTGTCCAGATCGTCCCAGCGCGCCTCCTGGCTGAACGCGGTCTGGGTCGGGATGCCGCCTGGCGCGGCCTTGAAGAAGCTGCGCACGCTCTCGCTGCTGGTGCGCGTGATGTCCCAGCGGTCGATGGCCTCGCCGATGGTGGTGGCATGAACCGTCGGGCTTTCGCGATGGATCAGCCCGCCGCGCTCGAGTTCACCGAGAATGCGCATGATGCCGCCGGCGCGGTGAACGTCCTCCATGTGGACGTCGCTCTTGGCCGGGGCCACCTTGGACAGGCACGGCACCTTGCGCGACAGCGCATCGATGTCGTCGAGAGTGAAGTCGATCCCGCCCTCGTGCGCCGCCGCCAGGATGTGCAGGATCGTGTTGGTCGATCCGCCCATGGCGATGTCGAGAGACATCGCGTTCTCGAACGCCTTCCTGCTGGCCACGTTGCGCGGCAGGACGCTCTCGTCGTCCTGCTCGTAGTAGCGCTGCGCGAGATCGACGATGAGGTGTCCCGCTTCGACGAACAGGCGGCGCCGGTCTGCGTGGGTGGCCAGTGTCGAACCGTTGCCGGGCAGCGAAAGCCCCAGCGCCTCGGTGAGGCAGTTCATCGAATTGGCGGTGAACATTCCCGAGCATGAGCCGCAGGTCGGGCAGGCGGAGCGCTCGATCACCCGCACGTCCTCGTCCGACACGCTCTCGTCCGCCGCGGCCACCATGGCGTCGACGAGGTCGAGCGCCTTCGTTTTGCCGTTCAGCACCACCTTCCCGGCTTCCATCGGGCCGCCCGAGACGAACACGGACGGGATGTTGAGACGCATCGCGGCGTTGAGCATTCCGGGCGTGATCTTGTCGCAGTTGGAGATGCACACCATGGCGTCGGCGCAATGCGCGTTGACCATGTACTCTACCGAATCCGCGATGATCTCGCGGCTGGGCAGAGAATAGAGCATGCCGTCATGGCCCATCGCGATGCCGTCATCGACGGCGATCGTGTTGAATTCCTTCGCCACGCCGCCCGCGGCCTCGATCTCGCGCGCGACGAGCTGGCCGAGGTCCTTCAGGTGGACATGTCCCGGCACGAACTGCGTGAAGGAGTTGACGACCGCGATGATCGGCTTGCCGAAATCGTTGTCCTTCATGCCGGTGGCGCGCCAGAGGCCCCGGGCGCCCGCCATGTTGCGGCCATGGGTGGAGGTGCGGGAACGATAGGGTGGCATGGATCCTCCTTCGGGTGTGGACCGCAGCGAAAGCCGGCCCTATGTTGGCCGCTTCTTAAGGGCCATCGCGCCGGTGCGTCAATTCGCAATGCCCGCCACGACGGTTTCCAAACCCGGGATGTTGCGCATGAGCGAAGTCGAGCCGTTGCGGTTCCATGTTCCCGAGCCGGCGGTGAGGCCGGGCGACGAGCCCGATTTCTCGACCGTTTCGATCCCCGAGGCGGGTTCGGTACGTCGGCCCGACGTCGATGCCGATCCCGAGACGATCCGCGATCTCGCCTATTCCATCATCCGCGTCCTCAATCGAAAAGGCGAGGCGGTGGGCCCCTGGGCGGGCACGCTGACGGACGAGGAACTTCTGGAGGGGCTCAGGCACATGATGACGCTGCGCGCCTTCGATGCGCGCATGGTCAACGCCCAGCGCCAGGGCAAGACCTCCTTCTACATGCAGCACATGGGCGAGGAGGCCGTCTCCTGCGCCTTCCGGCGCGCGCTCGCACCGGGCGACATGAATTTCCCGACCTATCGCCAGGCCGGCCTGCTCATCGCCGGCGGCTATCCGATGGTCGACATGATGAACCAGATCTATTCCAACGAGGCCGACCCGATAAAGGGCCGGCAACTCCCCGTCATGTACTCCTCCAAGGAGCACGGCTTCTTCTCGATCTCCGGCAATCTCGGCACGCAGTATATCCAGGCCGTCGGCTGGGCCATGGCATCCGCCATCAGCAACGACACCAGGATCGCGGCCGGCTGGATCGGCGACGGCTCGACGGCGGAGAGCGATTTCCACGCCGCGCTTGTCTTCGCCTCGACCTATCGCGCGCCGGTCGTGCTCAACATCGTCAACAACCAGTGGGCGATCTCGACCTTCCAGGGCATCGCGCGAGGCGGGTCGGGCACCTTCGCCGCGCGCGGTCTTGGCTTCGGCATTCCCGCGCTGCGCGTCGACGGCAACGACTATCCCGCCGTTCATGCCGTGGCCCGCTGGGCGGCCGAGCGCGCGAGGCGCAATCTGGGCCCGACGCTGATCGAATACGTGACCTATCGCGTCGGCGCGCATTCCACCTCGGACGACCCGACCGCCTATCGCCCGAAGACCGAATCGACCGTCTGGCCGCTGGGAGACCCGGTGATCCGGCTCAAGAACCATCTCATCGTGCGGGGCGTGTGGTCGGACGACCGTCACAAGCAGGCCGAGGCCGAGGTCATGGACACGGTTGTCACCGCGCAGCGGGAGGCCGAGAAGCACGGCACTCTCCATGCCGGTGGCAAGCCATCGGTGCGCGACATGTTCGAGGGCGTCTACGAGACCATGCCGCCGCATCTCAGGCGCCAGCGCCAGCAGGCAGGGGTCTGACATGGCGCGCATGACCATGATCGAGGCGATACGCTCCGCGATGGACGTCGCCATGGGACGCGACGAGGGCGTCGTCGTCTTCGGCGAGGACGTCGGCTTCTTCGGCGGCGTCTTCCGCTGCACCGCCGGCCTGCAGCAGAAATACGGCAAGCAGCGCTGCTTCGACGCGCCCATCTCCGAACTGGGCATCGTAGGAACCGCGATCGGCATGGCCGCATACGGTTTGCGGCCCTGCGTGGAGATACAGTTCGCCGACTACATGTACCCCGCCTACGACCAGATCGTTTCGGAGGCTGCGCGGCTTCGCTACCGCTCGAACGGCCAGTTCACCTGCCCGATCGTCATTCGCATGCCGACCGGTGGCGGCATCTTCGGGGGCCAGACCCACAGCCAGAGCCCCGAGGCCCTGTTCACCCACGTTTCCGGCCTCAAGACGGTCGTGCCGTCCAATCCCCAGGATGCCAAGGGCCTGCTGATCGCGGCGATCGAGGATCCCGACCCGGTCATCTTCCTGGAGCCCAAGCGCCTCTACAACGGCCCCTTCGACGGCCATCACGACCGGCCTGTCACCCCCTGGTCGAAGCACGAACTGGGCGAGGTCGCGGACGGCCATTACACCGTTCCGCTGGGCAAGGCGGCGATCCGCCGCGCCGGTCAGGATGTCACCGTGCTGGCCTACGGTACGATGGTGCATGTGGCCGAGGCCGCCGCGTCCGATACGGGGGTCGATGCCGAGGTGATCGACCTGAGGACATTGCTGCCTCTCGACCTGGAGGCGATCGTGGCGTCGGTGAAGAAGACCGGCCGCTGCGTCGTGGTGCACGAGGCCACGCTCACCTCGGGCTTCGGCGCCGAGCTGGCCGCGCTCGTGCAGGAGCACTGCTTCTATCATCTGGAAGCCCCGGTCGCGCGCGTCACCGGCTGGGACACGCCCTATCCGCATGCGCAGGAATGGGACTACTTCCCCGGTCCCAGGCGCGTCGGCGAGGCGCTTCTCGCCGTGATGGAGGGCTGAACATGGCCGAGCGCGTGATCAAGCTCCCCGACGTCGGCGAAGGCGTCGCCGAGGCCGAACTGGTCGAATGGCACGTCAAGATCGGCGATCTCGTACGCGAGGACGCGGTGCTGGCCGCCGTCATGACGGACAAGGCCACCGTGGAGATACCCTCTCCGGCCGATGGTGAGATCGTGTGGCTCGGCGGCGAGGTCGGCGACACTCTGGCAGTCGGCGCGCCGATCGTGCGGCTGAAGGTTTCCGGCGCGGCGGGCGACGATGTCGCTTCGCCTGCGCCCATGGACGACGGGCAGTCCGAGGCGCCGATCGCGGAGGGCATGGCGCCGGAGGGTGAAAAGCTGTCGCCGCCTCCGGCGGAAAAGCCTGCGGCTCTTGAGGCCGCCAAGCCCCGGGCATCTCGCCCGCGGCCCGCTGCATCACCGGGCGTCGGTCCGGTGCGGCGCGAAGGCGACAAGCCACTGGCTTCGCCGGCGGTCAGGCTCCGCGCCAGGGAGGCGGGCGTCGACCTGCGCCAGATTGCCGGAACCGGACCCGCGGGCCGCATCGGTCACGATGATCTCGACGCCTTCCTGGCCCGTCCGGCGGGGGCTTCGACTTCGGGCGTCGGTCTTGCGGAAAATCACGCGGTCGAGGACGTGAAGATCGTCGGGCTGCGCCGGCGGATCGCCGAGAAGATGGCGCTGGCGAAGTCGCGCATCCCGCACATCACCTATATCGAGGAGGTGGACGTCACCGCGCTGGAGGAGCTGCGCGCGCGCTTAAACGCCGAGAAGAAGCCCGACAGACCCAAGCTGACGCTGCTGCCCTTCCTGATGCGCGCCATGGTCAAGGCGATCGCCGAACAGCCCCAGATGAACGCCGTCTTCGACGACGAGGCCGGTATCGTGCACCGCCACGGCGGCGTCCACATCGGAATAGCGGCGCAGACGCCGGGCGGGCTCATGGTACCGGTGGTCCGCCATGCGGAGGCACGCGACCTGTGGGCATGCGCGGCCGAGGTCAACCGTCTCGCCGACGCGGCGAAAGCCGGCTCTGCGACCCGCGATGAACTCACGGGTTCCACCATCACGATCACCTCGCTCGGGGCGATGGGCGGCGTCGCTACCACGCCCGTCATCAATCATCCCGAGGTCGCGATCATCGGCGTGAACAAGATGATGGTTCGGCCGGTGTGGGACGGCGCGCAGTTCGTGCCGAGGAAGATGATGAATCTTTCGTCTTCCTTCGACCACCGCGTCATCGATGGCTGGGACGCGGCGATCTTCGTGCAACGGCTCAAGACGCTGATGGAAGCGCCGGCCCTGATCTTCGTTGAAGCGTGAGGACGGGCGGGCGCGATCGGCGAGATGCCGGCTTGCGGGCGGCGAATGCCCAGCCATGGCGGATGGCACGACTGGTATGAGGATCTGATCCGATGAAGGAAATCTCCTGCAAGCTCCTGGTGATCGGCTCGGGACCCGGCGGATATGTGTGCGCTATCCGCGCGGGGCAGCTCGGCCTCGACACGGTGATCGTCGAGGCGGGCCGACCAGGTGGAACGTGCCTCAATGTCGGCTGCATCCCGTCCAAGGCGATCATCCACGCCGCCGAGCAGTTCGAGACGGTGGCACATGCCGCGACCGGGCGATCCGCGCTCGGTATCTCGGCATCGGCGCCGGCAATCGACTTTCGGGCCACCGTGGCCTGGAAGGACGGTATCGTAGGCCGGCTCAATGCGGGGGTGTCGGGGCTATTGAAGAAGGCCAAGGTAAAATCGGTACTTGGTCGCGCGCGCTTCCGAGACGGCAAGACCGTCGATGTCGAGACCGAAACGGGCATCCAGACGATCCGCGCCGAGGCGATCGTCATCGCGACGGGCTCCGCGCCGGTCGAGCTTCCCTTCCTGCCGTTCGGAGGCTCGGTGATCTCCTCGACCGGGGCGCTTGCGCTGGATGCGGTTCCGGCTCGGCTTGCCGTCGTCGGCGGTGGCTATATCGGGCTCGAACTCGGCACCGCCTTCGCCAAGCTCGGCTCGAAGGTCACGGTCGTGGAGGCGGAGGCGCGCATCCTGCCCCAGTACGACGCAGATCTCGTCAAGCCGGTGGCCCGCCACCTCGCCGAACTGGGCGTCACGGTGATGACGGAAGCGAAGGCGAAGGGTCTTTCGTCGAAGGGCGACACGCTGAAGGTCGAGGACGCCGGCGGCCGGGAGGTAAAGCTGGCTGCCGACAGGATCCTCGTGACGGTCGGGAGGCGCCCGGTGACCGATGGCTGGGGACTGGAGGAAATCGACCTGGACCGCGACGGGCGGTTCCTCCGCATCGACGACCAGTGTCGCACCTCGATGCGTGGGATCTATGCAATCGGCGACGTCACAGGCGAGCCGATGCTCGCTCACCGCGCCATGGCACAAGGCGAGATGGTCGCCGAAATCGTGGCTGGACACCGCCGCTCCTGGGACAAGCGCGTGATTCCGGCGATCTGCTTCACTGATCCTGAGCTCGTCAGCGCCGGCCTGTCACCTGACGAGGCGCGCGCGTCGGGCCGCGAGATCAAGTTCGGCCAGTTTCCGCTGTCGGCGAACGGCCGCGCGATGACTCTCGAAAGCGATACCGGCTTCGTCCGCGTCGTGGCGCGTGCCGACAATCATGTCGTTCTGGGCATACAGGCCGTAGGACGCGGTGTATCCGAGATGGCAGCAGCATTCGGATTGGCCATCGAGATGGGGGCGCGGCTCGAGGACGTCGCCGCTACCGTCCACGCCCATCCGACGCAGGGCGAGGGGTTGCAGGAAGCAGCGCTGAAGGCCCTCGGCCACGCGCTCCATATCTGATTCACGCACCCTCAGCTCTTCGATGCGCGCGCCTCCGCCTGATCGAGTTGCGACAGCAGGTCGGCGAGTTGGCGGGGCAGTTTGGGATCGGCGCGGAAGAGCGGCAGACCATTGAGGTAGCTCTTGTTGACGCTCGACCGCATCTCGCGCCGGATTACCGACCCGAGATGGTTCAAACCGCCGTCCTGTCCGTTTCTCGCATTCATGACGTTCACTTTAGTGCTTCCACTGGTTGCCGGGAAAACGTCCGCCCGCCGCGAAACGTTCCGGATTTGGCGTTCCTTCACAACCGGAAGTGACGGGTACGGTAAAGTTTGAATTAATTTGTCATCATCGCCTCGCGGCTCCGCGCCACCGCGAAGCCCGTTTTCGATCCGCGGGTCGGAGGCCTGCGTGCCCGCGACAGCCCGGATCAGGCAACTGGAGCTAAAGCAGCTTTTCCATCTCGTGGCGGAGAATCTTGCCGGTCGTCGAGCGGGGGAATTCATCGAAGGCGATGAAGCGGACTTCCTTGGGACGCTTGTAGCCTGCAAGCGCCTTGCGGCAGAGTTGCTCGACCTCTTCGGAATCCAGACTGTCGTCATGGCGTGAAATGAAGGCGACGGGTACCTCGCCCCAGCGATCGTCACGCTTGCGCACCACCACCGCGTCCGAGACGCGCGGATCGGCCAGGAGCACGCGTTCGATCTCGGCAGGGTAGATGTTCTCGCCGCCGGACTTGATCATGTACTTGGCGCGATCGACGAAATCGTAACTCCCGTCAGGGTTGCGGCGAAACAGGTCGCCCATGCGGAACCAGCCATCCGCGAAGTCGCGCCGATTGGTATCCTCGGCGTTCCAGTAGCCCGAAAACACCGTCGGGCCGCGCACCGCTGCCTCGCCGGGCTGGCCGTCGGGGACGTCGTTGCCGTCCGCATCCACCAGCCGGACCTCGCAAAGCGAACTCTTGCGCTTGGACAGGCTCTCCGGAACCACCCCCGGCGCGATCAGATGCGAACTGGCCGGTGGCAGCCCGGCCCCCGTCGAGCCGAACCTGTTGAGATAGGGTGCGCCCGACAACCGGGTGAGCTCTGCCACGAGGCTCGTCGGAACGAGGTCGGCCATGGCGCCGATTGCCCGGATCCCCCTGGGCCTGCGGCCGGTGGCGCGCAAGATGTCCACCACCGGCTCGATCGTGCCGGGCATGAGCAGCATCCACCCGAGAAGATGCTTTTCCATGATGGAGACGATCTGTTTCGCGTCGTAGCCGTCGCAGACATGTACGGTCGCTCCGGACATCAGCGCACCCAGCACCTGGTCCGTCGATCCCATGTGGAACATCGGGGCCCAGGCGATGAAGCCGTCTTCCTCCGTCGCGCGCATGTCCATGCGCAGGACCGTCATGCGCGCGATCTCCGCGCGATGGCTGATGAGTGCGCCTTTCGGCATGCCGGTCGTGCCGCTGGTGTAGAGGATGACGAGACCGTCCTCGGGATCGACTTCACCCGCGCTTCGTGCGGGTTGGTGCGATGCGACAAGTTCCTCGTAATCGTCCTCGATCGTGAGAAGTTCGGCCCCGTGGCGCTCCAGCCCCTCGGCGGCGGGGCGGAAGCGCTGCGAGGCAATCACGATGCGCGGCGCAACCAGCGACACGCAGTGCTGGAGTTCGTCGGGGGCGAGCCGCCAGTTCTGGCAGGCCACGATGGCGCCCAGGAAGGCCGCAGCCAGTTCGATCTCCGCATACTCGGGGCGGTTCTCCGAAATGAGTGCGATCCGCTCGCCGCGCCCTACGCCCCTGGCCGACAGCGCCGCGGCGAGCCGGCGGACACGCTCGTCCAGTTCGCCGTAGCTCCGCGTCAGCGCTCCGGCGGTCAGCGCCGGACTTGAAGAGGCGCGCTTCGCCTGTGCCGCGAACAATTCGTAGACGGTGAGCCTTCCGGCCCGTCGCGTGTCGACGGTTTCCGGCCCGCTGCCGCCGCGCTCGCTCATGTTCTTCCCTCCGTCCTGTCGCTTGCAGCCGCGCGTCGTGAAAGCCTGTCGAGCGCATTCTCGAGCCGTATCGCGGCCGCGTCGAGCCGCGTGCTGGGTCTCGCCGGGGAAATGAGCAGCCCGCGATGGACGAGGTCGGTGATTGCGTCCGCCGTCCGCTCGATGTCGAGCGCGCCTTCGCCGCGCAGATAGGCCCAGGTCCGGTGCTCGATGGAGCCGTAGATCATGTCGCGCGCAATCCTGAGCTCGACGTCCGGCCTGATCTCGCCGGCCGCGATGCCCTCCCGGATGATATCGACGGTCCGTCGCGTGTACGCCCGGTTCAGCGAGAAGACGCTGGTGCCGACATAGTCCGGACCCGAGCGCAGGAAATGGAAGAAGAGCCTGCACAGTGCCGGATGATCGTGGATCGCCTTGAGGTGCCGCCAGATCATGAACCGGAGCCGGTTGCGTGTTCCCGATATTGCTCGCAGGCCCTCATCATAGTCGCTGAGCATGCCCGAGTACCAATGCTCGATCACCTTCACCATGAGGTCGCGCTTATTGTCGAAATAGCGGTAGATCGTGCCTTCGACGACCTCGGCGCGATCGGCGATCTCGGAGATCAGCGCGTCGTCGAAGCCCTTTTCTTCGAACACGGCGCGGGCGGCCTCCATGATCTCGCTGACGCGCCGGTCGCGCGACAGCCGGTGTACCGAGCGCCTGGACGCCGGCTGGGCCGTTGCGCTCAAGGCCTTGCCCTCGACGCGGCGCCGATCCTTCGTGAGTACATGTTCGCCTCCCTCCGCCGCTTCGCCGCCGCGCGCTCTTTTCTCGATTGACAAATCCGCGGCACTCGCCGTTAATGAGGATAATTCATCATGAGCGCGCCGGTTTCAAGTCTGCAATCCGCCGGTGATGCTCAGGGATCGGATCCATCGACGATCGGGGAGGATAGTCGGTGCTATATACTCGAATTTCCTCTTTTGCGCATGCTGCCCGTGCCGCCGGCGACGGCGGGCCCGTCGTGTGCCCGGTAGCGCTGCGGCGTGTATCCGCATGAGGCAGGCCATTTTGATAAATCGCGCTCATCAACTGGCTCGGCAGCGGCCGCCGACCGGCGGAGGCATCGTGCCTTGCTGGCGCTGAAGAACGTCCAGGTCCTGTACAACCGCGCCATCGAGGCCGTGCGCGACGTCTCGCTCGACGTTCCGGCCGGCACGATCGTCGCGCTGCTCGGTTCGAACGGCGCCGGCAAGTCGACCACGCTGAAGGCGATATCGGGAATACTTCACCAAGAGGACGCCGAAATCGTGTCCGGCGGCGTGCAGTTCGAGGAAAGGGCGCTCGCGGGGATGTCAGCCGCAGCGATCGTGCGCCGCGGACTGATCCAGGTTCCGGAAGGGCGCGCGCTTTTCTCCACGCTGACCGTGGAGGAAAACCTCCTCATGGGCGGCTATTCGCGAGCCGCAGGCGAAGTGCGCGAGACACTGGAGGGCGTCTACGCGCTGTTTCCCCGCGTCCACGAGCGCCGGTCGCAGATAGCCGGCTATCTTTCGGGCGGAGAGCAGCAGATGGTCGCCATCGGGCGTGCGCTGATGGGACGGCCGCGGCTCCTCATGCTCGACGAGCCTTCCCTGGGCCTCGCGCCGCAGATCGTCGATGCGATCTTCGATGCGATCGTCAAGCTGAACGCCGAGCGAGGGCTGACGGTGCTTCTCGTCGAGCAGAATGCGCGGCTCGCGCTCGACGTCGCCGCCTACGGCTACATCATGGAAAACGGGCGCATCGTGCTCGATGGACCGTCCGAGCGCCTCCGCGCCAATGACGACGTGCAGGAGTTCTATCTCGGCTTCTCCGGCGGCGAGCGTCGCAGCATGCGCGAGGTCAAGCACTACAAGCGCCGCAAGAGGTGGCTGTCGTGAGCGTCCTGCTGCAACTCGAGAACCTCACGATGCGCTTCGGCGGCCTGACCGCGGTCAGCGAGGTGAGCCTCAACGTCGAGAAGGGACGGATCTTCTCGTTGATCGGCCCCAACGGCGCGGGCAAGACGACGATCTTCAACATCGTCAGCTCCGTCTTCAAGCCTACTGAAGGCCGCGTCGTCTTCGAGGGTCGCGACCTGACGCGGCTGCCCACCTACGCTCTGGCCCGCCTGGGCATCGCGCGCACCTTCCAGAACCTCGCCGTCTTCGCCCATGAGACGGTGGTCAACAATTTGCTCGTCGGCATGCACGCCCATCTGCGTACCGATCCGCTGTCGGCCGCCCTGTTCTTCGGCCGCGCCCGGCGCGAGGAAATGGCGGCGCGCGAGCGGGTCGAGGAGATCATCGAATTCCTCGAGATCGAGGATATTCGCGACCATGTCGTCGGCACGCTCTCCTATGGCCAGCAGAAGCGCGTCGAGCTCGGACGGGCACTTGCCGTCGGGCCGAAGCTTCTCCTGCTCGACGAGATGGTCTCCGGCATGAACCAGGAGGAGCGCGAGGACATCGCCCGTTTCATTCTCGACCTCAGGGACGAGCTCGGCGTGACGGTCTTCATGGTCGAGCACGACATGGGCATCGTGATGGACATTTCCGACCGCGTATGCGTGGTCAACCACGGTCGCAAGATCGCCGAAGGCACGCCTACGGAAGTGTCGGGCGATCCGGCCGTGATCGAAGCCTATCTCGGTTCCCGGCGGTCGGCGGCATGAGCCTCGGCACCGACAGCCTCGCGGCGCTGACGATGCCCCAGGTGCTCAGGCGCCGGGCGGAGCAGGACGGCGCGCGCCTCGCATTGCGCGCGAAAACCCGCGGCCTGTGGAGCGAGGTCACCTGGAAACAATATTACGAGAACGCCCGGCGCTTCGCGATGGGGCTCTGGGCCCTCGGCTTCCGCCCGGGCGACAGGCTGGCCGTCGCCAGCGACGACACGCCTGAGTGGCTTTACGCCGATCTGGCCGCGCAGATGCTGGGCGGAGCCTGCCTCGGGATCTACCCCACGAATCCGTGGCCCGAGCTGCAATACATCGTGCGCCATTCGCGCTGCCGGATCGTCGTCTGTGGCGATCAGGAGCAGACCGACAAGGTGCTCGACGCCAGGGCCAACGAGGGCGGGCTTCCGGACCTCGTCCATATCGTGTGCGTCGACATGAAGGGCATGCGCCACTATCAGCGCGACGGGCTCATGTCTTTCGAGGAGGTCGCCGCGCTGGGCGCGGAGCGCGAGGCCGAACTCGGCCCCGAGGTGGATCGCGCGATCGCGGCGGGCCAGCCGGACGACACCGCCATCATCGTCTATACGTCGGGCACGACGGGCATGCCCAAGGGCGCTCTGCTGTCGCACCGCAACGTGCTCCATTCGGCGGGCGAGGTCGTAAAGACCATGCGGCTCGACGCCACCGGCTACTCGGTGCTTTGCTACCTGCCGCTCTGCCACGTGGCGGAGCGCAGCTTCTCCACGGTGATGCAGCTTCTGACGGGCTGCACGGTGAGTTTCGCGGAATCGGTCGACACCGTCGTCGTGAACCTCCGCGAGATCGCGCCCAGGGGTTTTCTCGGTGTTCCGCGCATCTGGGAAAAGATGCAGCAGAGCGTGCTCTACCGCGTGAAGGACACGACCCCGTTCCAGCGCAGGGTATTCGAGAAATGCCTGGAGCTTGGACGCCCGGTCGCCGAACGCCGGCTTGCCAATGGCGGCAGCCTGGCCGGCTTCACGGACAGGGTGCTCTTCTCGCTTCTGTGGCTTCTGTGTTTTCGCAGTCTCCAGCGTTTCCTTGGGTTGAACCGGGTCCGTAACGGCTTCTGCGGCGGTGCCACCGTGTCTCCCGAAGTCTTGCTGTTCTTCTGGATACTCGGCGTCCCGATCTACCAGATCTACGGCATGACGGAGACGGGCGGCGTCTCCCACACGCAGCGCCCCGGTGCCACGCGGCTCGGCTGTTCCGGTCCGCTGATTGGCGGTCTCGAGCAGAAACTGTCGGACGACGGCGAATTGCTGCTTTCCGGCCCTTCGATCTTCAAGGGCTATCTCTTCGACGAGGCCGCAACCCAGCGGGCGATCGAGGGCGGCTGGCTGCACACGGGGGACATCGTCGAGTTCGAGAACAATGGCGAGGTACGGGTGCTGGACCGCAAGAAGGATATTCTCATCACCTCCGGCGGCAAGAACATCACGCCGTCGCTGATCGAGAACGCCCTGAAGGACTCCCCCTATATCCGCGAGGCGATACTGATCGGCGACGGCCGCCATTTCCTGGCGGCGCTGATCCAGATCGACTTCGAGACGACCGGCAAGTGGGCCCAGCAGAAGAACATCCAGTACACGACCTACCGCACCCTCGCCGAAAACGCCGACGTCGTCGCGCTCATCGAAACCGAGGTACGCCGTGTCAACGATCGCTTCGCCCGCGTCGAGAACGTGCGCAAGTTCGTCATCCTGGCCAAGGAACTCGACCATGACGACGGCGAACTGACGGCGACCATGAAGGTCCGTCGCCGGATCATCGAGGATCGGTTCCGCACCGAGATCGAGACCATCTACGGAGCGGCGGCCTGATGGAATTCTTCATCCTCCTCGTCTCCACGGGCCTTGTGTCAGGCGCTGCCTACGGGCTGATCGCCATGGGTTTCGCGCTGATCTACAAGGCGACCGGCGTGGTGAATTTCGCCCAGGGCGAACTCGTCATGCTGACGGCCTACATCTCGTTCTCGATCTCGACCTCGTTCGACCTGTCCTTCGGGCCGCTGATCCTCGTCGCGATCCCGATCTCCATGCTGATCGGCCTCCTGCTCGAGCGCATCTTCATCCGGCCGATGCTTGGAGAACCGATCTTCGCCATCGTGATGGTGACGGTCGGGCTCGCCGTGATCCTGCGCGGCGTCACCATAATGATCTGGGGACCGGACCCCTACAATTTCACCGCCGGCATCCCGACGACGGTCGTCCATATCGGAAACGTGCCGTTCTATCCCGCGCAGCTCTATCTCATCGCCGCGCTCGGCGTGATGACGGCTGCCGGCTGGGCTTTCCTGCGCTTCACCCGGATCGGCATCGCCATGCGCGCGGTGGCCGCCAACGAGACGGCCGCCCTGCTTGCGGGCATCTCGGTCAGTCGCATCCACGCCGTCGCGTGGATGCTTTCCTCCGCGATCGCGGCCATCGCCGGCATCCTCTTCGCCGCGAACTACAAGCTTGCGCCCGATCTCTGGTTCCAGGGGCTGAAATCGTTCCCCGCCGTCATTCTCGGTGGCATGGATTCGGTCATCGGCTCGGCGCTGGCCGGCCTCGTCATCGGCGTCATCGAGAACCTCTTCCAAGGCTATGTCGGCCAGGGCCTGCGCGAGATCTCGGGCTTCATCGTCATCATCCTCGTGCTGATGATCCGTCCCTACGGGCTGTTCGGCAGCCGCGAGATCGAGAGGGTCTGATGCGTACCGGCCACTACAAGACATCCCTCGGCCAGCTCGTCGCACTCTCCGACAGCCCGGCCGTATGGAGCTGGTCGGGCGTGCTGCTGGCGGCGCTCATCGTGCTGCCCTGGACGATCGGCAACTATCAGCTCACGCTGATGGTTTCGGCGCTCATCGCCGTCATCGGCGCCGTGGGCCTCAACATGCTCACCGGCACGACGGGGCTCATCTCGCTTGGTCAGTCGGGGTTCCTGGCGGTCGGCGCCTACACCAACGCCATCCTGATGATGGATCTGGGCTGGCCGGTCTGGCTGTCGCTTCCGGCAGGTGGCGTCGCGGCGGCCGTGATCTCGATCCTCGTCGGCGTGCCGTCGCTGCGCCTGAAGGGGCTCTACCTCGCGATCACCACGCTCGCCTTCGCCTTCATCATCAATCACGTGATCCTCTACGCCGAGTGGCTGACGCACGGACCCAACGGCATCTTCGTCTCTGGAGCGAAGTTCTTCGATTTCGACCTGCAGCGCGGCAAGCCTCTCTACTACATGACGCTCGCGATCACGGTCCTCGTGGTCCTGGCCACACTCAACATCCAGCGCACGCGGATCGGTCGCGCCTGGATGGCGATCCGCGACCACGACATCGCCGCCCGCGTGATGGGGGTCGACCTCGTGCGCTACAAGCTGCTCGCCTTCGTCGTGTCCTCGTTCATCGTCGGCATCGCCGGCGCGCTGATGTCGCTGCAGATCCGCTTCGTCAACATCGACGTCTTCGCCCTCATCCTGTCGATCGAGGCACTGGCGATGATCATTCTCGGCGGGCTCGGCTCGATAGCCGGCGCCATCCTGGGCGCGCTGTTCCTGTCCTTCCTGCCCGAGATCATCCGCCTCGTCTTCCAGCTTTTCGCCGACACCAACTCGGCTTTCTACACGACCTACGTCTTCGAGATCCGCGGCATCGCCTATGGCGTCGTGATCGTGGTCTTCCTGCGCTTCAAGCCCGAAGGACTGATCGGGCTCTGGCACGACATCCGCAAATACTGGAGCAACTGGCCGCTCGCCTACTAGCCGACGAAGAACACGCGGCCCACAACGGAGGAAATGCAATGCAGAAAAGGCTTCTGGCAATCGCCGCGGCGCTTCTCGCCTCGACCGCGGCATACGCCGCCGATCCGGGCGTGACCGACACCGAGATCAAGATCGGCGACGTCAACATCATGACCGGCCCCGCCTCGTTCATCGGGCGCGCAGTGTCGGTCGGCTCCAAGATAGCGGCCGGCGAGATCAACGCCGCGGGCGGCGTCAACGGCCGCAAGATCACCATCATCACGGAAGACGACGGCTATATCCCGGCGCGCTCCTTCCAGGCGCTTACCAAGCTGATCGAGGTCGACGGCATTTTCGCGCTCAACGGCACCTCCGGCACCGCGAACGTGCTGGCCATGATGCCGCTGATCGAGGAGAACAACCTGCCGACCCTGGTGACGACCGCGCCGAACGAGCTGGTCTACGATCCGGTCCGCCCGTCCGTCTTCACCATCGGCGCGAGCTATTCCGACGCCTTCTTCGGCCAGCTCAAATACATCCACGAGAACATGTCGCCCGACAACGCCGTCTACGGCCTGATCCGTCAGGACGACGATTTCGGCGGCGCCGTCGAGAACGGCTACGACCGGGCCGTCAAGGAACTCGGCGTGAAGGACGGCATCCGCATCCGCTTCAAGAAGGGCACCACCAACTACGCCGCCGAAGTCGCCCAGATGCGTCAGGCCGGCGTCAACGTGCTGGCCAATGGCGGCATCATCGCGGGCGCAGCCAACATCCTCGGCGAGGCGCGCAAGCTCTCGATGGACATGCAGGTCGCGTCCGTCTGGAGCGAGAACATGCCGCCATCGGTCGGCCTGTCGGCGCCCGCCGGCTACGATTATCTCGTCGCCGACTACGTGGCCCTGTCCGGTCCCTCGGTCGATGCCTTCCTAGAAATGGCCAAGGCGCACGTGACCGCCGAGGAGCTTGCCGCCGTCAACCGCTACACCTTCGTCACCTATATCGGTCTGAAGGCGCTGGCCGAGGCGATGGGCCAGTGCGGGCAGGAACTCACCCGCGCCTGCACGATCGAGAAGCTGAAGGCGCTGAAGGACTTCGACACCGGCGGCATCAGCGCACCTATCTCCTTCGACAACGACCAGCAGCTCTCCGGAACCGCGCTCGCCATCTACCAGCTCAACGCGGCCGACAAGAGCTTCAAGGCGCTGACCGACTTCGTCGACTACTGACCGCCTGCGGCCCGCCCATCGCTCTCCGGGCGGGCCGCCTTTTCCATATACCGACCGGACGCCCCATGCCGATACCCGCCTCGTGGAAGCCGCGCCTGCGTGCACCCGTCGTCGCCGCGCCGATGTTTCTCGTCTCAGGCCCCGACCTCGTCGTGGAAACGGCGAAGGGCGGCATCGTCGGCTCGTTCCCGGCGTTGAACCAGCGCACCAGTGCGGGCTACGCCGACTGGCTCGACGAGATCGCCGGGCGATTGTCGCCCGCCGACGCGCCATTCGGCGTCAATATCGTCGTGCATCGCTCCAACCCCCGGCTCGAGGCCGACCTCGCGATCACGGTCGACCGAAGGGTACCCTTGGTCATCACCTCGCTCGGGCTCAACCGCGACCTCATCGCGGCCGTCCATTCCTATGGCGGTCTGGTGTTCCACGACGTGACCACGCTGCGCTTTGCGCAAAAGGCGGCCGACGCCGGCGTCGACGGGCTCATCGCCGTTGCCTACGGGGCGGGAGGCCATGCCGGGCTCATCAGCCCCTTTGCAGCGATCCACGAGATCAGGCGCATCTTCTCGGGGACGCTGCTCCTCGGCGGGGCGATCGCCACCGGCGCGCAGGTCGCGGCCGCGCGGCTGATGGGCGCCGACATGGCCTATGTGGGCACGCGGTTTCTGGCCACCGCCGAGAGCCTTGCGGTGGACCGCCAGAAGGAGATGGTGCTGGAGGCGAACGCGGCGGACATCGTCTACACGCCGGCCGTCAGCGGCGTTTCCGGCAACTTCCTGCGCGCCAGCCTGGCCGCCGCCGGTCGCAATCCCGACGACCTGACGCCGCCGGCACAGTTGGATTTCGGGACGACCGAGGCCAAGGCCTGGCGGGACCTGTGGGCCGCGGGACAGGGGGTCGGCGCGATAGACGAGGTGCTGCCGGCCCGAAAGCTCTGCGAGCGGATCGCCTCCGAATATCGATCCGCGATCGAAGGCGCGTCGGCGGCCCACGCCATGGGCGCGGACTGAGCCGGGTCAGGAGGCCTTCGCCCGCGTGCGCTCGGCCTCCGCCTCGGCGCCGAAATCGCCGCCGACGGGCGCTCCGATGCGCGGATAGACCGTCCTGAAGAGTTCCTCCAGCACGTCATAGGGCAGATCGTCGAATTCGCCGCGCTCGGCGACGTACTCCATGTGCTGGCGCCCCGCCTCGTCGAAGGGGTGAAAGATGGAATCCTCGCGCCCGTCGAACTCCAGCGGCCTGATCCCGAACCGCGTGCACAGGCCGAGATTGAAGGCCGGCGTGGCCTTCACCCAGCTCCCGTCGATCAGCAGGCTCGTATAGCCGTGGTAGTGGAAGATGTCGGTGCCCATGAGTTCGAGCAGGCGCGGCGTGGCGAGATGGTTCTTCACGTCGGCGAAGCCGAGCCGTGCGGGAATGCCGGCCGCCCTCGCGACGGCGGCGAGCACGATCGCCTTGGATATGCAGAAGCCGCGGCCGGCGGCGAGACAGGCGGACGCGCGGAAATACCCGGGCTCGATCCTGATCGAGTAGGGGTCGTAGAGAATCTCGTCGCGCACGGCGAGGTAGAGCCGTACGGCGCGTTCCCGGTCGCTGCCGGTGCCCGCGTGCCGCTCGACGAATTCGCGCACCACCGCGCTGTCGCGGTCGAGGAATTGCGTCGGTTTCAGCCAGCGCTCGCGTTCTTCCTGTGCAACGGCGGTCTCGGTCATGCGGAGCTCCTTTCGGAACCGGAGGATATCCGCCACGCCAGCTGTGGCAACCGGTCCGCACCGAAGAAATTCTCGCCGTCCAGGATGAAGGTAGGGGAGCCGACGACGCCGTCTGCCACGGCGGCGTCCACGGCAGCCGCGAGTCCGCGCCGGCCGTCCTCGCCGGTCATCATGCGCCGCGCTTCGGCCGCGCCGATCCCTTGCCGGGCGGCGATTGCGCAAAGTTCCGCCTCGTCCGATATGTCGAGGCCCTCCGTGAAGAAGGCGGAGAAAACATTGCGCGCGAAGCGCTTCGCCTCGCCGGGATCGTGCAGCGCCAGCGCGTGGAAGAGGCGCCCGGCCAGGTGCGAGGAGAGCGGCAGCTTGGTCGGGTGGCTGTACGGCAGCCCATGGAAGGCGGCCGAGCGGATCATGTCGGCCACGAAGTAGCCGCGCTTGGCAGGCGCATCCATCGGCGAGGCGATGCCATGCGCCTTGAGCACCGCCCACATCAGCATCGGCCGCCATTCCAGTTCGCGGCCGCTTTCCGCGGCGAGCGCTTCCGCCCGATCCAGCGCGAAATAGGCATAGGGCGAGGCGAGGTCGAGATAGAAGAGGATCGGGCGCTTCATGGTCAGAAGCGGAAGACGCCGTATCCCGGCGTTCCCAGCGGTGCATTGAGGGAGGCCGAGATGGCGATGCCGAGCGCGTTGCGCGTGTCGGCTGGATCGATGATTCCGTCGTCCCAGAGCTGCGACGTGGAGTAGTAGGCGGAGAGCTGCTCCTGATAGGCCTGTCGCGTGACGTCCCACACCCGGTCGATCTCGTCCTGGTCCACCGCTCCGCCATTGCGCTTCATCTGATTGAGCTTGACCTCGGCCAGCGTGTTGGCGGCCTGGTCGCCGCCCATCACGCCTATCTGGTGGTTGGGCCAGGCGAACAGGAAGCGGCCGTCGAAGGCCCGGCCGCACATGCCGTAATTGCCGGCGCCGAAGGAACCGTTGCACATGACCGTGAATTTCGGGACATGGCTGCAGGCCTGCGCCATGATCATCTTGGCGCCGTCCTTGGTGATGCCGCGACGCTCGTATTCGCGCCCGATCATGTAGCCGGTGATGTTTTGTAGAAATACCAGCGGCGTGTTGTTCTGGTTGCACAGCTCTATGAAGTGGCCGCCCTTCAGCGAAGAATCGTTGAACAGCACGCCGTTGTTGGCAAGGATGCCTACCTTGAAGCCCCAGATGTTGGCGAAGCCGCAGATCAGCGTCGTGCCGTAGTTCGGCTGGTATTCGTGAAAGCGGCTGCCGTCGACGATGCGGGCGATGATCTCGCGCATGTCGAACTGCTTCTTGATGTCGTCCGGCAGGATCCCGTAGATTTCTTCGGGGTCGTAGGCGGGCGGCTCCGGTGCCTCGCGCTGGCAGTCCCACTTCCTGGGCTTCTCCCACTGGGCCACGATCTCGCGCCCGATATGGATAGCCTCCTCCTCGCTGTCGGCCGGATAGTCGCAGGTCCCGGAGACAGACGTGTGCATCTCGGCGCCGCCAAGCTCCTCGACCGTCACCTCCTCGCCCGTCGCCGCCTTCACGAGCGGCGGGCCACCGAGGAACACCGCGCCGGTGCCGCGCACGATGACCGAATAGTCCGACAGCCCGGGAATGTAGGCGCCGCCCGCCGTGCAATGTCCGAAGACGAGGGCAAGCTGCTTGACACCCATCTTCGACAGGATCGACTGGTTGCGGAAGATGCGCCCGGCCATGTGCTTGTCGGGGAAGACCTCCGACTGGAGCTGCAGGAACCCGCCGGCAGAGTCGCACAGATGCACGACCGGCAGCCGGTTCTCCATGGCGATGTCCAGCGCCCGGACGATCTTCTTGGCCGTCAGGGGATACCATGCACCGCCCTTGACGCTCGGGTCGTCGGCCCTGACGATGACCTCCCGGCCGGATACGATGCCGATACCGACGATCGACGAGGCGGAAGGCGATTCCCCGTCATAGGCCATGTTCGCCGCCAGCGACGAAAGTTCCAGGAAGGGCGTGCCCGGGTCCAGGAGCTTCTCGATGCGTTCGCGCGGGCGCATCTTGCCCTGCTTGTCCAGCCGCTCGAGATCGCGCGCGGGGCGTATGTGGCGGGCCTGTTCCTGCCGGTCGCGGAATTCCTTCAGCAGCGCCGTGTTGTGCGCCTCGTTGCGGCGGAACTCCGATCCGGAAACGTTCACCGATGACTGTATGCGCCGCATCGATCAGCCCTCGACCGGTTCCAGGCGGGCGACGATCTCGTCCTTCTCGAACGTCTCGCCTTCGCCCTTGAGAATCGCGCCGACCACCCCGTCGCGCGGGCTGGCAAGCGCGGTCTGAAGCTTCATGCTCTCGATGGTGAGCACCGTCTCGCCACGCATCACCGCTTCGCCCGCCTGCTTCTGCACCGACACGACCGCGCCCGGCATCGGCGCCTTGATGTGGTCGTGGCTGCCGCCTCCCGCGCCCGCTTCCGCCCGCGGATCCACCAGCGCGACGTCGAAGCTGCGCCCGCCGAAACGGACATGCTGCGTGTCGGCCGTCCGCGCCCGCGTTGTCGCATGCTCCGTGCCGTCCACGAGGATCGCGTGCCGGCCGTCGCCGGGGACGACGTCGCCGGTCACTTCCCTGAGGCGCCCGTCTATCCGGACGGTGAGCCGCGGCCTGCGGCTGACGATCTCGATCTCGTGGACGACGCCGTCCAGTGTGAGCCGGAATGCCATCAGTTTCTCCAGCCGCCGATCGAGGCATGCGGTTCGGGCACGCCGAAGGCCAGCGCGCTGAACTGCCTGTAGCCGAGCGCGGCGGCGATGAGTGCCGTGTCCAGCGTGTCGTGGTCCGGAGCCGGCGCCGCGAGGTCGGCGCGGTGTTCGCTCACGAAGCCGGTGTGCAGTTCGCCCGCGCGGAACGCGTCATGCGCCACCACGCGCGCCAGATAGTCGATGTTCGTCGTCACGCCGAGCACCGACAGATGCGACAGGGCGGAGAGGCAGCGCTGGATCGCTTCGGCGCGGTCCCTGCCGTGGACGACGAGCTTGGCGAGCATGGGATCGAAGTCGGCCGTCACCCGCTGGCCCTGGTCGAGAGCGCTCTCGAACCGCAGATGATCGGCCTCCGGCACGTCCAGGAGCGCGATCTGCCCCGTGGCCGGCATGAAATCCCTCTCGGGATCTTCGGCGCAGATGCGGCATTCGATCGAGTGCCCCTTGATGGCGATCTGCTCCTGGCCGGGAAGCGGGTCGCCGGCCGCTATGGCCAATTGCGCGGCGACGAGGTCGAACCCGGTGACCATCTCCGTGACCGGATGCTCGACCTGCAGGCGGGTGTTCATTTCCAGGAAGAAGAACCGGCCGTCTCGGCCGAGGATGAACTCGACCGTACCGGCATTGCGATAGCGCGCCGCAGCGGCGAGCTTGACGGCCGCCGCGCAGATCTCGTCGCGCAGCGCGGGCGACAGGTTGGCCGCGGGCGCCTCCTCGATGATCTTCTGGAAGCGGCGCTGCACCGAGCACTCGCGCTCGAACAGGTGGATCGCCCCGCCCTTGCCGTCTCCCAGCACCTGCACCTCGATGTGGCGCGGCCGCTCGACATAGGTCTCGGCGTAGACGCGCCCGTCGCCGAAATAGCGCTGCGCCTCGCTGGAGGCGATGCGCGCCGCCTCGGCGAGTTCCGATGGCTGGCGAACGATCGACATTCCCTTGCCGCCGCCACCCGCCGCCGCCTTGATCAGCAGCGGGAAGCCAATGGCCTCGGCATCGCTCACGAAGGCATCAAGGTTGCCGGTAGGCATCACCGACGGCGCAACGGGCACGCCGTGCCGCTCGGCGAAGTCGCGCGCCGAGATCTTGTCGCCCATGAGCCGGATCGTCTCCGCGTCGGGTCCGATGAAGCTCAGCCCGGCTGCCGCGACGGCTTGCGCGAAAGCCGCATTCTCCGACAGGAAGCCATAGCCCGGATGGATGGCGTCGGCGCCCGCCGCGCGCGCGGCCTCGATGATCCGGGCGGCATCGAGATGCGCGGCGACGGGCGTTTCGCCCGCGATCTCGACGGCCTCGTCGGCCATGCGGACGTGCCTTGCGCGCGCCTCGATCCGGTGATGGATCGCGACCGAGGCGATACCCGAACGCTTCAGCGTGCGCAGGATCCGGCAAGCGATCTCGCCGCGATTGGCGATCAGCACCTTGCGGAAGGCGGGTGCGGCACCGAGGGCGCGCACAGGCAGCGATGCGTCCTGCATGTTCATCGCCGGGCCGCCCTCACTTGCGCGCCTCTTCGGAGGCGATGGTTTCCGTCCAGCCCTCGAGCGGCCCCCCCGTCTCCAGCCAGGCAGCGGGCACCGGTACGGGGAAGTCCATGAGGATTTGCGCCAGCGCCTTGCCCTGCGGGTCGTGGCGCAGCGATGCGATGCCGCCGCCTCCGAGTCCCTGGTGCAGCATGAAGTTGAAGCCGTTCAGCCCAGGAATGTCGTAGCGCTCGACCGGCCCGCGCGCGAAATGCGCGAAATACCGCTTCACGGCATCGGCCGTCAGCGCCTCGGCGATGGGCGCAACGAAGGCGACGTTTCGCGCAAGCACGCCGATATTGGCGATGTCGCCCTTGTCGCCGGAGCGACCGTGCGCGAGCGCGATCAGCGGCACCTGTACCCTTTGTCCCGTCTTGCCGGTCTCGTCCCACCAGCGGGCAGGGGCCGGAGGGGCTTCCGGATCGCTGTTCGGCACGACGGCCGGCACGGCGAACTCCCTCCCCTCCACCTCGACCGACACGGGGACGTCGGCCTTGTCGATCAGGAACGAGAAGAGCCGGATGACCGGCTGCGGTTCGGGACGCCCGCCGGCGAAGCCGGTGATGCCCTGCGCCATTGCGGTGGCGGCCGGATAGATCTCGCGCGCGAATATGCCCAGGGCGTCCTTCGATGTGTGCCGGACCGCGATCTTCAGCGTGACCTCGCGCGCCGCCCGGGCATGCGTCTGGGCACCATAGTTGGTCTCGCCGCCGATCACCTCGAACGAGGTCTCGCTGAAATCCGCGAACCCGGCTTCGCGCATCAGCCGGCTCGACCTTTTCAGGATCGCGGTCGCGACGGCCTCGGCCTTCGCGACCGCTTCTCGTCCCGCGATCATCATCGTGATGGCCGCGCGGTACCCGTCCGCATAGGTCGCGCTGACCTTGTAGCTCGACGTCGCGGGACGGCCCCGCGCACCGCTCACGCGCACGCGATCGCTTCCGATCGCTTCCAGATGCACCTGCGAGAAGTCGCATGTGACGTCCGGCAGGATGTAGGTCGCCGGGTCGCCGATCTCGTAGACGATCTGCTCCGCGACCGTCATCGGCGTCACCTGGCCGCCCGTGCCTTCGGGCTTCGTCACGACGAAAGTTCCGTCGGCATGGCAGTCGGCGACGGGAAAGCCCATGTCGTGCCAGCCTTCGGCGACACTTTGCCAGTCGGTGAAGATGCCACCGGTCGCCTGCGCACCGCATTCCAGCACGTGGCCGCAGAGGCTGCCGGCGGCGAGAAGGTCGTGATCGCCCGGAGTCCACCCGAATTCGTGGATCAGCGGCCCTAGCATGAGGGCGGAATCGACGCAGCGCCCCGTCAGGACGATGTCGGCGCCTGCGTCGAGCGCCGCCGCGATCGGGAATGCGCCGAGATAGGCGTTGCAAGAGGCGAGCTTCTCCGGCATCGGCGCGCCGGAAAACATCTCCGTAACCGAGCGCTTACGCAATGCATCCGTGCGATCCGAAAGGTCATCTCCTGTGACCAGGGCGATCTTGAGATCGACGCCGGCCTCCGCGAGAACCGCGGCAAGGGCGTCGCGGCAGGCCTGCGGGTTCACGCCGCCGGCATTGGCGACGACCCTGATGCGCCGTCCCGCGATCTCGCGTGCCAGCGGCTTCATCACGCTCGACACGAAGTCGGTGGCGAAGCCCAGATCGGCCCGCTTCCCCTTCATTCGCGCCAGGATCGACATGGTGATCTCGGCGAGATAGTCGAGCACGAGATAGTCGATGCCGCCTCGTGTGACGAGCTGGCGCGGCCCGTCGGGACTGTCGCCCCAGAACCCCGCCCCGCAGCCTATCCGCACGCTCTCTCTCATGCCGCCGCTACTCCGCCGTCCATTGCGGCGCACGTTTTTCGATGAAGGCGGCGAAGCCTTCGCGCGCGTCCTTGGTGCGCGCCATGTTGGCGAGCATGAACTGCGCGTATTCCAGCGCGCTGTCCGTCGACATCT
>VFQR01000666.1_pt1 | contig 38698 bp, 27 predicted proteins | sample 3512321 | NCBI WGS metagenome assembly VFQR01 (sample SAMN10412374, study PRJNA504923) | tailings metagenome | isolation source: Relicate 3 Philex TSF1 revegetated site | place: Philippines: Tuba, Benguet | collected 2017-08-29 | reverse complement strand
GGACGGGTTTTACTTCCGAGTTTGGACGGGTTTTACTTTCGAGTTTGGACGGGTTTTGCTTCCGAGTTTGGACGGGTATTACTTCCGAGTTTGGACGGTTTTTACTTCCGGGTTTGGACGAGTTTTGCTTCCGAGTTTGGACGGGTATTACTTCCGGGTTTGGACGAGTTTTACTTCCGAGTTTGGCATAAGGGCTTGCTTGAACTTGCTGTAGGTTTGAAGATGAAAGAATGGTTCTAATCCTATGCATTTTATGGGGGGCTATTCGAGTCAATTGTTGCATTTTTACAGTCGAATCACAAATCGATATGAGTAGCCATCACATAGTTCGTGAAAAACAAGAACCAGCGTTGATGGTCGCCAATGGAGAAGCATGCAGCCTGGAGTTGTTGGGCGAACTGCTTGAATGGAGCCCTTATGTATTGGCCTTAGACGGCGCTTTGCCACGTTTGTTGACACTAGGTATTAAGGTGGATGCCGTACTGGGCGATTTTGACAGCATCGACGTTCATTCGTCGGAGTTGACGCAGTTGCAAGATGGAATACGCGTATTGCACCGACCCGATCAAGAAAAAACCGACTTTGAAAAGGGCCTCGATTTTTTAGTAGAAGAGGGGCACAAAGCGGTCAATATCCTTTGGGCAACAGGTTACCGCCTCGACCATACCTACGCAAACCTGAGCAACTTAAACAAGTACGTTCACGCACTGTCAATCAACGTAATCGACGATCATATTCGGCTGTATCCTTTGCCCAAGCAGTTTAGAAAACACTTCCCAAAAGCCCAAGTTTTGTCGCTCATGCCCATGGGTCGGGTTGAGGGCATACGCACCAGCAATTTGTTGTATCCCTTGCAGGATGAAGTGCTCGAGATAGGAAGCAGGATAGGAACCAGCAATCAGGTTGTAGAAACAGGTTGGGTTGAAATCCACCACCAAAGCGGCTTGCTCCTATTGGGAGAAGTAAGGCGTTGATAATATCCTGAGCACAGCAGTATCGTGTTTACGTTGAAGATGCCGCATTTTCGTGGCCATTCTTCCCCATTTACACGGATAGTCGCGGAATAACATACGATTTCTAGGCTTTTTTGACCGTCAATTCGGCCATTATCACGTAGTTTTGCAGCGTTTTGAGCCCGAATAAACGAATTCTTGTTTGTACCATACTGCTGTTGGCATATACCGCAGCCGTACAGCCATTTTTGGCTCTTTCGCAAGAAAAAGGCAGAAACATACAGCTACCGAAGCCCGATATTAAGGTAAATCAGCTCGTAGGCCCAGAATTCACCGTGAAGGGCATTGTGGTCGACGGTAGCAACGGTATGCCCATTCCCTTCGCTGGCGTTTATTTCAAGGGCACAACCATCGGCACCACTACCGATGCAGATGGCCGTTATGCACTCAAAACTCGCCGTGTGGGCGACAGCCTAACCGTGAAGGTGGTTGGGTTTATGGAAAAATCGGTTTATCTCAAAAAAAGCGAAAACCAAACGATCGACTTTCGCCTCGAAGCCAATGTGGCCCAGTTGGGAGAGGTGGTAATACGGGCGGGCGAGAACCCCGCATTTCGGATTTTACGGGGTGTATGGCGCAAGCGCAGTGAAAATGACCGACGGTCGCTCGAAGCCTTCCAATACGAAAGCTACACCAAGTTAGAAGTAGACATGGACAAGGTAAGCGAACGGGTGCGCGACAAAAAGGTCCTGAAGCCGATTGTCACTCTTTTCGATAGCCTTAAAATGATGCATGAAGGCGAGAGCAGGTACCTATTGCCCATCTTTTTCAGCGAAAGCATCAGCGACTTTTACTACAACGCGAATCCCTATCGACGCAAAGAAGTCATACGGGCTTCGCGCCTCGATGGTGTTGGCCTTGAAGATGGGGAATTTGTGGCCCAGTTGATGGGGTCGAGTTTCCGTGATTTTAACTTTTACCAGGACTGGATACCCATATTCGACAAGCTGTTTGTTTCGCCCATTGCCGGCGAAGGACGGTTGTATTACGAATATTATTTGGTTGATAGCAACTACGACGCTGGAGGTAAAAAAATTTACAAAATCAAAGTAAAGCCTAAACGCACCAAAGATTTGGCTTTTGCAGGGCACGTTTTTATTGAAGACGAAAGTTTTGCGCTTCGAAGTATCGACATTGAAACACCCGATGAAGCCAACATCAATTTCATCGATAAGTTGACCATCAAACAAGAGTTGGTTCAGTCGGCAGCAGGCCCTTGGTTACCAGCCAAATTGAGCATGTTCATCGATTTTGGCGATATCACCGAGATTATTTTTGGAGCTGTGGCCTATGTAGAGGTCAGTAATACCGATTTCGTTGTAAACCAAGCCAAGAGCTCGTATTTTTTCGATAAGCCGGTGGATATGGCGGTAGATGCCTTCGACTACGACGAGCAATACTGGGAGAAGGAGCGCCACACTCCGCCTACAGAGCGGGAAAAGCGATTGAGTGCGGTGGTAGATTCTGTGAAGCGTTATGGACCCATCAAAGGCATGGCTGAGTTGGCAAAATTGGCTTTTTCGGGGTTCTATCGTGCCGGAAAAGTCGATTTTGGGCCGTATTTATTCCTGTATGGCTCTAATCCGGTAGAAGGAAATAGGTTTAGGATGGGTGTAAAAACCAATAGCTATTTTAGCAAACGTTGGATTTGGCAAGCCTATTTGGCCTATGGCACCCGTGATGATCGATTCAAGCAGTTTTTTCAAGTTGAGCATTTTTTGAATCGTAAAAAATGGGTGATTGCGGGTTACCAATACAAAAACGATTTGGAAGCGCTGGGCATTGATCAGGCCTTTTTGGCCGATAACAAGGTGATGAGCGTATCTACTCAGGCGTTTGCAGCCACTGCGCAGCTCGGACTGCTCGATCGTTTTTTAAGCACCCGCATGCATGCCGGCTGGGTAAGCGGCGACATTGTCAAACACCTTACGGCTTCGGTCATGTATCAGCATAAGGTGAGCGAATCTATTGGAAACTTTGGGTTCAGTTACAAAGTCGACCCAAAAGAGCCGAATTCATCACTTGCCACGGGCTGGACTTTGTCGAGTTTAATGACCAGTTTACGCTGGGCGCCAGGCGAAGAATTACTCATCAGTGGGAACGACAGGGGAACGGTACGCCGGAACTATCGAGCGGTGTATCAACTGAATTACGAACGTGGTTTCCGCAATTTTTTGGGAGGTGATTTTAAGTACGAAAAGGTTGGCCTCAATATCTCGAAGAATGTAAAAGCGGGTTTTTTGGGCTGGGGAGAGTATACGCTTACCGGTAGTGTGGTTTTGGGAAGTTTGCCCTATCCCTTGCTGGAAGTGCAACCTGGCAACGAGACTTTCTTCAAATACAAGCAATTATTCAACATGCTCAACTTCTTTGAAATTGTCACCGACCAGTCGGTAACTTTTCGGGGAGTACATCATTTCGAAGGGCTACTTTTGAATAGCATACCCGGCATTAAAAAACTGGATTTACGCCTTGTGGCGGGAGGTGGTGTGATTGTAGGAAAGATGTCGAACAAAAACAAAGTGTACCTGCCCGAAGGTGGTAATGCGCGTGTGCCTTCCGAAACACCCTATGCCATGCGGCCGAACATTCCGTATGCTGAGGTGTCGTACGGCTTGGAGAATATCTTTAAGGTAGCACGTGTGGAGTTGTTCCATAGGCTTACGTACCGCAACGCTCCGAATGCTCCCAAGACCATGGTGAAGGTTTCGGCTTATTTTGCCTTTTAAAACTATACACCAGCAGCCAGCAACTCCGCTTCGAAGGCTTTGATGAATGCATCAGTTTTGGCGTCGGTCACGTGATCCATGACCACAATTTTGTACCAGTTCGCTTGGTCGTGGGTATCGGGCACCAGTAAAAACGCGTCTGCTAGTTGTTTAGGAATGCCTTCGGCCCGTATGGTTACCATATTCATGGCAGGATTCCTAAAGTAGGGCACTTGAAAACGATCGAGTAAAGCACATATCCGGTCGGTTCGTTTTACGAGGGTTTCAATTTTCTGCTCCCAACCGCTTCTGCCATGATGTTGCAAGATCATCCAAGCAGCAACTAAATTGGCACCCGATCGGCTTCCGCACAAGGTGCTGTCGCCGCCTTGAACGTAGCTCGCATGCTTGGTATGTGCGTAATTCATGAGCCCTTTGCGTGCTAAGAAAATGCCTGTCCCATAAGGAGCTTGAAGCATTTTGTGCGCGTCGATGGTGATGGAGCCCACTTCAGGATTTACGAAGGTGAGCGGGTTATTTTTGACGGTAAATGGGTATACAAAACCACCGAAAGCCCCGTCAACATGCACTCGATATGGCATACCCGATGCTTTTAAGATGGGCAATAGGGCTTCAATATCGTCGACTGAACCGAACATAGTAGTACCCATATTAAACACAGCTACAAGCTGCCGCACTCCTGCTGCTTGTGCACGGATTATGGCTCTGGCAAAGTTTTCAGTGGTCATTTGTCGGGTACTGTCGTCCACTTCCACCTCAATGGGCGTTACCTGAAGCACATTTGCTGCTTTGTAGAAGCTGTAATGGCTGTCGTGGCTATACAGCACCCCTACCTGCTGTGCGCTGCTGTGGTAGGTTTCCATGAAGAGGTTGCGGTATATCCATACGGCTTGTAGGTTGGCTTCGGTACCTCCCGATGCCACGTAGCCATCGTAGCCGGCTTCGGGAGCGCCCATTATTTCTTCGGCGCACAAGCGGATGAGGTCGCGCTCGAGCGCATGGGTGCCAGCAAAGGCCGATTCGCTGGCCACGAGGGTATGACAGCCGATATGATTGGGATTTTCCATAAACACACGAGCAAAGGGTGCGTCGTCGAGGAAGGCTGCATCGGGAGGGAATACTTCAGGATCGAGGTAAGAGGCCGGCAAACCTAGCACATCGTGGATACGGTAATTGCGGTTATGCTCGAGTGCTGCAAGTACTTCTGCTTTGTACTGTTCGTATGGTTTAGGATCCCAGGCCATATTTTTTTTTGCGCAAAGCTACGAAATTTTTAATTACGGATGAAATTGTCCGAAATAGTGTTTGTACTAAACAACAAAAAACCCCGCTTTCGCAGGGTTCTGTAAGTTTCACTTATTTCAGGACTTCTCGCGAGATGACTATTTTTTGCACCTCACTGGTACCCTCGTAAATCTGGGTGATTTTGGCGTCGCGCATCAAACGTTCAACGTGGAATTCTTTCACATAGCCGTATCCACCATGTATCTGTACCGCTTCGGTAGTGATGCGCATGGCTGCACTTGATGCAAACAACTTCGCTTGAGCACTGGCCAAGGCATAATCGTCGTGTTTGTCTTTCAGCCAAGCTGCTTTGAGGCACATCAACCGAGCTGCGTCGATTTCGGTCGCCATATCGGCCAGCTTGAATTGAATGGCTTGGTGGTGCATGATTTCTTTGCCAAAAGCCTTACGTTCTTTCGAATATTTAAGCGATAGCTCGTACGCACCGCTCGCGATGCCTAAAGCTTGTGCAGCAATGCCGATACGTCCGCCGCTAAGTACTTTCATGGCAAACTTAAAACCAAAGCCATCTTCGCCTATACGGTTGGCTTTAGGCACTTTTACGTCGGTAAACATGAGTGAATGGGTGTCGCTACCGCGAATGCCCATTTTGTCTTCTTTTTTACCCACTTCAAAACCGGGCATGTCGCGTTCAACGATGAGTGCATTGATGCCTTTGTGGCCTTTTTCTACGTGCGTTTGTGCGATCACGATGTAAATCGACGCGCTATTGCCGTTGGTGATCCAGTTTTTGGTGCCGTTCAACAAGTAATGGTCACCCATGTCGATGGCCGTAGTTTTTTGCGAGGTGGCATCGCTGCCAGCTTCCGGTTCGCTCAAACAAAACGCGCCAATCTTGCGGCCACTGGCTAGTTCGGGTAGGTATTTGCGCTTCTGTTCTTCTGTGCCGTAGGTTTCAATACCCCAGCATACCAAAGAATTGTTTACGCTCATGCATACCGACGCAGAGGCATCTACTTTTGAAATTTCTTCCATGGCCAGCACGTATGAAATCGTATCCATGCCACCGCCGCCATATTCCGGACTCACCATCATGCCCATGAAGCCGAGTTCTCCCATCTTGCGAATTTGTTCGGCAGGAAACTTTTGCTCGTTATCGCGCTCGATGACGCCTGGTAATAGTTCCGTCTGTGCAAAATCGCGCGCGGCCTGGCGGATCATGAGGTGCTCTTCGGTCAGGTTAAATTCCATAAATCAGCTTTTGAAGAATAACATACAGAACAGCTGCATGTTTGGCTGCGCAAAGATAAAAAAAGAGGGGTAAAAGGCGAATGTAAAAGCGTGTCAACTACAAATTGACATGTACCTAGCCGGACTTAATTGAACCAGGACATGACCGCTGCCCAAAGTTCTTGTTGGATGGTTCGGTTAACCGAAACGGCTAGTATGATGCTTACTGCCAAGCCAATGGAGACATAAATGATGTCTTTGCCTATTAGCTTGAAAGTTTTCTTCAATTTGACAGGGCCTTTGCGGAAACCAGCGGTTTTCATGCCTATTTCACGACCTGCAAGTAAGCCTATGAATACCCAGGTGGTGCTCATGGGTATGGTATTCACTTGGGTAAACCAAAATAAGATAAGTGCATAGGCCAAGTCGATAAGGGTTGCTGCCCTCACATCCTGCACATTCGATTTTTCGTTCACGATACTCTGAATCTTATCTCCCTTGAGCTTGAAAAGAATGCCCAAACCAAGGAAAATGAACAAAATAAATGCGCTTACTTCCCAAACATTTAGCTGACGAGGCAGGTATACGGCTATGTTGGCAGCATCTTGCGCTATCCACAAATACCACAAAAAGCCAGAAGTGAGCCACTGGCCAATTAACCAGGCCTGGTGTGCTTTACCGCGTTGCAGACGTTCGATTGGCCTAGCCAACAAAAACCAAATGGCCAATGAGCTAAAAAATGCGATGAAATAACCACTCATGCTTTTGGAAAGCATCCCTTCAACCGTGGCCAATGAGCCGCTGAAGGAGGTTAACAACATGAAGGTGGTAGATACAGGTATTTTTAGTCGTGTAAGGACCAATAAAACCACCGGTGCGGCCAGTTGCAAATAGGCAAAACTTGTAGGTGTTTGTTCTAAACCCTTACTGGCCAAACGTTGAAAAGAAACATCACCGTTGTATAAAAACCAAGAAGTGAGTATGGCTGCTACGAAAATTAAACCGATATATAACCATAACCAGTACCACTTCCGCTCGCTATTGGAGGCTATGAAAGTACCGATGGTTTGTATGCTGTCGTTGGCCACGGCCGAATAGCCGGCAAACATGAACCCCAGCCACATAGCCACTTGAGGATACGGATAAGCAAAGCCAGAAAGCAAAAGTGCAGCGCTTACCAGTATGTAAAACTTCCGCTCTTTACGGGCGTACACAACAAACTGCCTGACGCGTGAAGATGACATAAGACCGGGTGACGGGGTTCGGGAGGGACTCATCGAGGCAGTTGTGCGACAAAAATGAAAGTTTTCAAGATTTACCGCTGCTTTTTTGAGGTTATGTTTATGTTAACAATTTCGTAATATAATCAATTCGCCAGAGCTGGTGTAGCCATGGTGAAACTGGGAATAGCCACTTGAAACAACTCGTCGTCGAGCTCTCGAACGAAGGTATAACTCCCTTCCATTCGTCCTATGACTGATTTAAGGTTGCAAAATGAAACATAAACGTGCTGCTCACCTGGAGCTAAAGTAGGTGTTTCGCCTACCACACCCTCCCCTTCCACCTCGCGTACTACCCTAGGCCCGTCGTAAATGAACCAATGTCGACGCAAGAGCTGAACGGTAAAATGACTCTTATTGAGTATGGTAATGCGATAAGCAAAGATGTTTTCGGCACTGTTGGGCACCGAATAATCGGGCTGAAAAGAAGTTTCAACCCGAATCTCAATATCGTGCGTAGTAGCAGTAACCATCTACTGCAAAAATGCTAAACAGGTTTGAATTGCTCAAATGCTTGAAGACAATCGTAGCAATAATGCATACTTCTGCACAAAGTTGGCCCAAAAGGAGTCTTTAATGTGGTGTTTTCGCTGTTGCAATATGGACAAGCCGTATGGCGCAGCGCTTCCAGGTCGGGGCTATCGGTATATTTAGGTGGCGGAGCCAAGCCAAAATTTTTGATAATTTCCCTGCCTTTATCACTTATTCGATTGCTGCTCCAGGCTACATCGAAGTTGGTCTCTACTTCTACTTCCTCGTAACCCAAAGCCAATACTGCATCCCGAACTTGTTTGTCCATCAACTTGATGGCTGGACAACCCGAAAAAGTGGGCGTCATCAGCACGCGCACTTTACGGTTTTCGCTTAAAATCACGTCGGTAATAATGCCGAGATCTATCACCGATAACACGGGGATCTCTGGGTCCATAACCGTGGCTATGGCTTCTTTGATTTCTGCAAGGGCGGTATGGAATTGTTCTTCTACCATTCTGCTGATGGATCAACGCGGAATACTTCGGTCATTTCGTTGAGCAAAGGCTGCAAATGTTCGGTGTGGTATCCTTTGCGACCACCTAATATGGCTTCGGCTTGCGTAGGTACTTTTAAGCCAAAATTGCCCAAAAGCTGTTCAATTTCGTTGGTCCAAAGTTGTTGAAGGGCCAATTCGCCTTTGTGTATGCCGTTTTCGATAAGTAGTTGTTCGTCTTCAAGGGTCTCGAACAACCCCAGTGCCAACGGATAAACTTCATTTAATGCGCTTTGCATCCTCGCTTTACTTTCTTCGTTACCCTCGGCCAGTTGTTTCACCCAAGTATTGGCATGAAACACATGGTATTTGATTTCTCCTTTCACCTTGCGTGCTAATCGAGCCAAAGGTTCATAAGAAGATAGTGCCCAATGGTCGAAACGGATTTGTGCTGCATGATCGAATAAAAAGTGACGCATCAAACTAAAATCGTATTCACCGATGGGGAACTCTACCAATTGCGCGCTGTAAAATTCCTTCTCATTGCGCATGAAGGCCAAGGTGTCGGGGTCGGCTTCACCCAGGTGTTCATGCAAGATGCTGTATAAGCCTAGGGCATGACCAATTTTATCTTGCGCTATCGATGAAAAGGCGATGTCTTCTTCGAGTATTGGGCCCAAGCCGGTCCATTCCGAGTTGCGATGGCCAAGGATAAGATGGTCGTCGGCAGTAACCAAGAGCATCTTTTTTAGGGCTGCAGTAGTTTTTGGATCAAACATCGATGCGTGATTTTTTGTAGGCTTCAATTTTATCGTTCACCTTAAAGCCTGCCGGGTCGCGGTAGAGTTTTTCGGTAGTTGTATTGAAAATGTCGGCATCGTCGTAATCCATGGCCAACACATTTTTGGTGTTAACTACCCACAAATTGGTGGTCTCACCGCGACGAGCATACTGTTCTTTGGCGAAAACCAAGGCCATTTCATCGCTGGGTGCATGTACTATGCCTACACACACGTGCTTATCGCCACGCTTCTTTTGATGAAAAACTTGATACGTTTGAAAATGCTCTTCTTTTTGAAGCACCTCATTTTCATACGGATTGGCGGCATCGAGTGCGAGACGGTTTACGCGCGGGTCGAGAGATTGAATTTTCATGGCCAATTATGCGAGGGGTATGGTATAATGTTCGTCGGCTTTACGGAGGGCAGCACGTACCCAAGCACCATTACGTTCGGCGGCTTTGCGTACAGCTATACGCTCACTGTTACAAGGACCGTTGCCTTTAATTACCTCAAAGAACTCGTTCCAGTCGGGGTCGCCGAATTGCCATTTGCCCGTTTCAGGATCTTTTTTCAGTTCTGGGTCGGGTATAGTTAAACCGAGTTCCAGGATTTTAGGCACATACATGGTCAAAAACTGCTGTCGCATATCGTCGTTGGTCGCCATTTTCACCTTCCAGCGCATCAGTTGCTCTGTATGTTGGCTCATGGTGTCGCTAGGCCCGAAGAAGTGCATGATGGGTTTCCACCAGCGGTTGAGTGCTTCTTGTACCATCTGACGTTGTACTGGAGTTCCAGTAGCGAGGTACACAAATACACTGTGGCCTTGTTTGAGGTGGAAACTCTCTTCGTAACAAATCCGCTCCAAGGCGCGGCAATACGGACCATAACTGCCCTTGCTGTTGGCTACCTGGTTTACAATGGCTGCTGCATCGATGAGGAAGCCGATAACCGCCACGTCTGCCCAAGTTTTTGCTGGGTAGTTGAATACATTCGAATATTTCGATTTGCCGTTGATGAGGTCGTTGATCATGTCCTCGCGGCTTTTGCCCAAGGTTTCGGCAGCACTATACAGCAGCTGCGAATGCCCCACTTCGTCCTGCACTTTGGCCATGAGCGCTAGCTTGCGTCTGAATCCAGGTGCCCGAGTAATCCAAGTGCCCTCGGGGAGAGCGCCAATAATTTCACTGTGCGCATGTTGTTCAATCATTCGAACAAGCTGTTTGCGATAGGCTTGGGGCATCCAGTCGCGCGGTTCGATTTTTTCGCCGCGGGCAATACGTGCTTCAAACTCTGCAAGCATTACCGGATCGTCTTGTTGCATGGGCTCCTTGCGGGCGTCGTCGTTGTGGATATATCCTCCTCCGTACATAATCGGGTGGTTTAAAATTTTAATCCTGAAATGAATAAATCGGCTTGGTGCTTGGCAATCTGGCTGGGGCTCAAGGCACCGTCGGGGCGGTACCATTCGTACAGCCAGTTGAGCGATGAGAGCATGCTCATCACAGTAAGTTTGGTGTCGGCTACTCGAAACAAGCCGGCATCTACGCCGTCTTGCAAGAGCTGCGTAAAATAATGTTCGTAATTGTCGCGCTGGTGTTTGAAAACGCTTAAGTCGGGTTCGCTGAGGTAGCGCCAATCGTGTTGAAATACGGCTGCCGCATCGCGATGCGAGGTGATCACCTCAACATGTTTGTAAATGGCCAGGCGCAAGCGTTCTTCAGCATCGCCTTGATGGTGCATTACATCGCGACTGGCCGAAAAAAAAGCATCGGCCATGCCGAAGCATATGTGATGCAAAAGAGCTTCTTTCGACCGAACGTGGTTGTACAACGAGGCAGCTTCAACCCCTACGGCCGAAGCTAAATCGCGCATGCTGGTTGCAGCGTAGCCTCGTGCGCGAAAGAGCGCAGTAGCCTTTTCGGTGATTTGAATCTTTCGGTCGGTAAGCAGATCACTCATGGTACTAACTAACGATCGTTAGCAAAGATAGTTTTTGAAATGGATAAAAAAAACTGCAGCAGTGAATTCACGTAATCAAGCGTTTATATTCGTGATACAACAAGCTATTGGTGGGAAAAAAAGTAGAGTTGCTCGCACGGCCAATCGTAATTCAACAGGCAGCCGGTAAACTAGCTGCTCAAGAAGTTTTTCGGTTCGAGCGACTAGCGGCAGGGATACGGTCGGGTCACGGTATGGACAGAAGCCCACATCGACATAGTTTCAATGAGCTCTTCATTTTCGAAAGCGGTGCCGGCTACCACGACATTGATTTTGAACGTTTTCAGATTCAAGCAGGCAGTGTACATTGGGTTAGAGCCGAACAATTGCATTTTTTAGACCGCGACGCCAATTGCAGTGGCTGGGTCATTGGTTTTTCTACCGACTTATTTAACGATATCGGTGAAGGGAGTTGGTTTTCGAGCTTGCTACCCAATCAAATAAGTGAAGGCAATAGACCGGTGTTTGAGCTGAATCATGCGATGTATTTGGAGATACTACAACTCATAACGGCCATAGAATTGGGTATTCAGCAGGCGCAAAGCAGAGCGTTACAATTCGGCCGTTTACGATTGGTGCTCCAAATCGTGGAGGAATGTGCGCGCCAAGGGATCGACCATGCCCGACAGAATACCGGCAGGATAGAAACGTACAAAAGGTTCATCGAACTCGTTGAGTTATTTTTCCGGGAGGAGTTAACCCTTCCCGATTATGCCCATCGCTTGCATTGCAGCATGGCACAACTGCGGGCAAGCTGCCTTGCAGCTACAAGTAAAGGTCCACAAGAACTGCTTCAGCAGCGCAAACTATTAGAGGCGAAACGATTGCTTTTTCATTCTACATCGTCGGTTAAAGAAATTGCCTACGCCTTGGGCTTTGAAGATCCAGCTTATTTCGGGCGTTTTTTTAAACGATTGACTCAGGCCAGCCCAGAGGCATACCGACGTATGATTAGAGAAAAGTACCATTGATTTGCACCTTAGTGCCACTGAACAGAGGAGTAGCGTTGGAAATTTGAGAAAAATCCCAAAGCCATGAAACGACCTTTCTTACTCGTAGTAGTTCCCATTCTTTTTGTAAGTGGTGTATTGTACAGCATGCAAAACGGTGCACTCAACATGACAGGAGCTCCCGGAGAGGGCGATTGTACGGGCTGTCATTTAAATTCAGCGACCAATAGCGATCCTGCTGGCAGTTTACAACTGAGCATAAGCCCGAATACAGGATTTTATATTCCCGGGACGACGTATACCGTCAATGTACGCGTAACCTACGCTGGAAGACCTCGATTTGGTTTTGCCGTATCGGCACGTCGTGAAGGCGTCACTTTTGTGCCAGTGGGAGTTTTTTCTCCTGGTAGCACTCCTGGCCTACAAATAACCGACTATGTCACACATACGCTCGCATCTATTCAAAGCACGAGCGGTAGTCGTGAGTGGTCGTTTCAATGGACCGCCCCAGATTCGGCAGTTGGAAAAATAACTTTGTACGCCGCCGGTGTGGCTGCTAACGGCAATATGGATGCCACCGGCGACCGAATTTATACACGCTCTATTGAACTATTTCCAGCGGCAAGTAGCCTTACCGATAAGCTAGAATATTTGGGCGCTACGGTTTACCCCAACCCTGCACGCGAGACGATCATGCTTAAGTTAGCTGCAACAGCCGGAGACGCTGTGAACGTTAGGTTGGTAGATCTTACAGGCAAAACGCTCCGCACTTGGTCAGGAGTAGAGGCCACGGCCTTGCCCGCGCAGTTATCGCTCGAGATGATTCAACCTGGATTGTATTTTCTGGAAGTGGAGGCAGGAAAACGAGCTATCAAGCATAGGATAGTGGTTCATTGAAGAGAGGAAATGCGAAAGCTCAGTACATTTCGTGCTTAATGAATAAACTTTAAAGCATTCAGATACCTAAAATCCGGCTAACTTCGTTACCCCATAGAACGAAAGCTTTGCGGATACTTTATTTACTTGCTTTACTGGCTTTGTTGATGTACTCAACAGCCTGCCGACAGGAACGTTTTGCAGCAAATGCCAACGTAGACTTACGCTTTGAGGTGGATTCGGTGCTATTCGATACCGTATTTGCCACAGTGGGTACGATTACCAAACGATTCAAGGTTTACAACCCTACCTCCAAAAACATCAGTATCGACGAAATCTACTTGGGTGGTCGTAGGATGAGCGGCAGCAGTAATTTTAGGTTGAATATCAATGGTCTTTCTCGCAATGAAGTGCAAGGGATGCAGCTGGCTGCGGGGGATAGCTTGTATATTTTCGTCGAAGCTACGATTGACCCGAACAACTCACTCACCCCGTATTTGGTATACGATTCAGTCATGTTCCGTTCGGGAAATCAAATAGGTAGAGTATATCTTACTGCTTTCGGACAAAACGCCTACTTCATCGGCAACGAAATTGTACCCTGCGATACGCAGTGGACGAATTTGCTGCCCATTGTGGTGTATGAAAGCATTTTGGTGGATTCGCTCTGCAAGTTGACTATTCAGGCTGGCACCAAATTGTATTTCGCGCGAAATGCAACTTTATTCGTTTTGGGTACACTAGAAGTAAACGGCACCGATGTTGCCCCTGTCGAATTCCGAGGCGACCGAATAGATCCTTTTTATCGCGATTTAGCGGGGGGTTGGAACGGCATTCACTTTTTGCGTGGAAGTGTAAACAATCAGCTTCGTTACACCCAGTTGAAGAATGGTACTATTGCCGTTCGTGTGGATTCCTTGCCCGTAAGTGGCCTAGCACCGAATGTTCGTTTATTGAGTTGCGCAATTGATAATTTTTCAATTGCGGGCATAGTTGGTTTCACCGCACACATTGAAGCCGATAATTTATTGGTCACCGAGTGTGGTCGCTACAATGTTTATGGCGATTTGGGCGGAATATATCGTTTTCGGCATGCAACGTTGGCGTCGTACGGTTTCAATTTTAGTCGCTCCACACCAGTCGTTTTTTTGAGCAATGCCCCGTATAATGGGGTACCACAATCGATGGATGCCTCTTTTCGAAACAGCATAATAACCGGCAATCGGAGAGAGGAATTTGTACTTGACACTGCTGCACAAGGGGCATTTAATGTAGAACTCACCTACAACATACTACGAACTGAACGTTCGTTAGTGCTCGGCTCCAATAATCGGTACAATGTAGACCCAAGGTTCAAAAGTCCAGTGAATTCTGTGTATGAGATTGATACGCTAAGTCCTGCATTTCGAGCTGGGGAAAACTTACAGCCTTTTTTCCCACAGCTAGGCCTCGATTTATTGGGTAAACCACGGTCTACCATACCTACACTTGGTGCAATAGAACGCACCGAATAATTTTCTTTAGACATAATTATCTAAATTCGCATCAAATTTTTAGGATGTATAATCCCAGTCAAAGCCACGTAATTCTGGTCCCTTACGACTTTTCGGACCGCGCTGATTGTGCGCTAGCACATGCAAAAGTGATAGCAGCCACTGCTAAGGACCAAATTGCCTTATTGCACGTGTACAACAACGAAAGCAAAGCGCGAGCAAAAAAACTTGCCTTGAGTTTGAAAGATCTCAATACCGAGTTGAGTAAGCTCGCCGAAAGTGTAACCGCTTCAACGGGTATTCAAGTGGATTATATGCTTGAAGAGGGTAGCATATTTGAAATTATTCCAGCTGTTGTACGTCGTTTGGATGCTCGATTGTTGGTTATGGGCACTCATGGTATCCAAGGCATGCAGCACATTACTGGAGCCAACATCCTGAAAATAGCGGAAGAGTCGCCAGTGCCCGATATTATCGTACAAGGAAAGCGACCGAATGAAGGTGGATATCGCACCATCGTTTTTCCGATTGACAGTACGCGTGAAAGCAAGCAGAAGACTTTTCAAACAGCCGCAATTGCACGAATCTTCAATGCGCAGGTTTTGGTGTTTGCCGCGAATGAAAGCGATGCCTTTGTTCGTCAGCAGGTGAATTTGAACATCCAGTTTGCCGAACGTACTTTCGACCAAAACCAAGTGCGCTACGAGCTACATTATGAAGATGTGAAAGGCCCTTCGTTTGTGAAGCAAATCATGACATTTGCCGAATCACGCCGAGCTGACTTAATTGTAATTATGACTGGTCAGGACCGTGATTTGTTGGATATTTTCAGCAAAACGCCTGAAGAAAACATCATCAACAACCCAGCTCAAATAGCAGTAATGTGTGTTGATCCGTTGGCAGCGCATTTTGGGGCTGTACTTGGTAGTTGAGTGCAAAAGAGTTAAGAATCAGTTATTTTTGCACCTCTAATAATTCCAACTCATGTTAAGCGATAATTCCAAGGTCATAGCGGTAGATTTTGACGGCACCATCGTTGAGCATGCGTACCCTGCAATTGGAAGAGAGATGCTTTTTGCTTTTTCTACTTTAATTAGATTGCAGCAGAAAGGACATAAGCTACTGTTGTGGACCATACGTGAAGGACAACTTTTGGAAGAAGCTGTTCAGTTTTGCAAGGAAAATGGTGTTGAATTTTACGCCGTGAATAAAAATTATCCTGAGGAGGAATTTGAACCAGGTGTAACCTCCAGAAAGCTGAATGCCGATATTTTTATTGACGATAGAAATGTTGGCGGCTTTTTAGGTTGGGGAGAAATTTACCAAGCCTTGCATCCAGAGGATAACGACTTCAAGCATCAGTTGGTGAATAAGGAAGCCCACTACAACTATCGTAAGAAATCGAAAGGTGGTTTCTTCAAGAATTTATTTAAGAAGTGATTTACTACAAAACTGCCGAAGAAATTGAGCTCATGCGTGAAGCAGCGCTCGTGGTAAGCCGAACCTTAGGCGTTATTGCCGAGGCTATTCAGCCAGGCGTTACGCCCTTGCAGCTCGACAAATTGGCAGAAACTGTAATTCGAGATTTGGGTGCAGCTCCCGGTTTTTTGGGTTTGTACGACTATAAGTACACGCTTTGCACGTCGGTGAATGAGCAGGTGGTGCATGGAATTCCCGACAATCGACCCTTACAGGAGGGTGATATCATTAGTGTTGATTGTGGGTCGTACATGCACGGTTTTTATGGCGATCATGCTTTTACGTTTGCCGTTGGAGAAATTAAACCAGAAGTAAAACGACTGCTTCAAGTAACGAGAGAATGTGTGGAGCGAGGCGGTGCGCAGATGCTCGCTGGAAATCGAATTGGTGATATCGCCTATACCATACAGCAGCATGCCGAAAAAAACGGTTATGGTGTAGTACGAGAATTAGTTGGGCATGGCTTGGGTAAAAAACTGCACGAAGCCCCGGAAGTACCCAACTACGGCAAAAGGGGTAGTGGCCCCAAGCTCCAAAACGGCATGGTTCTGGCCATTGAACCCATGATCAATATGGGTACTCGTAATATTCGTCAGTTAAAAGACGGCTGGACAATCGTTACGGCCGACGGCAAACCTTCGGCACACTTTGAACATAATGTGGCGATGGTGGATGGCAAACCGGAGTTTTTATCGACCTATAAGTTCATCGATGAAGTATTAGAAAAACAAAACGCATAATCCAATGGGACGCGCATTTGAATATAGAAAAGCAAGAAAGTTTGCTCGCTGGGATAAAATGTCCCGCATTTTCCCACGCATAGGGAAAGAAATCACCATGGCCGTGAAGTCGGGTGGTTCCGACCCGGAAACAAACCCCCGTTTACGCGTGGCGATACAAAACGCCAAGGGTGCCAATATGCCTAAAGACCGGGTGGAGGCAGCCATTAAGCGAGCGACAAACAAAGACGAAAAAGATTACGAAGAAGTAGTGTACGAAGGGTATGGTCCGCATGGCGTTGCTGTAGTGGTTGAAACCGCCACCGACAACCCAACCCGTACCGTTGCCAATGTGCGACACTTGTTCAATAAATACGGAGGCTCATTGGGGACTTCGGGTTCACTGAGTTTCTTGTTTGAGCGTAAAGGTATTTTTAGGTTGCAAGCCGAAGGCATCAACCTAGAGGAGCTCGAACTTGAACTTATTGATGCCGGTGCCGAAGAAATTCAAGAAGATGAAGGCGAAGTGGTGGTAACCACAGCTTTCGCCGATTTTGGTGCAATGATCAAGGCGCTCGAGAAACTTAATCTAAATGTGATTAGCTCTCAGTTGCAGCGAATTCCTACCAGTTATGCCGAAATTAACGAGCAACAAGAGGAAGAAGTGATGAAGCTCATCGATCATCTCGAAGAAGATGAAGATGTGCAGAACGTGTTTTATAACTTGCCTTAAACCACATCAAATAAAAAAGCCGCTCAAGTGAGCGGCTTTTTCGTTGTATACATTTTTGACTACATAGGTCGTTTACCACAAGATTACGCGATCGTTTTCTTCGGCTACCATGCCACGGCCAGGGCTGCAACCCCATGCATTCCAGAATTCTGGCATATTGCGAAGAGGGCCTAATACGCGCTCTTTCCCTGGTGAATGGCTGTCGGTAAGTATGCGTCGACGGAGTTCTTTGTCGGTGATGTTCTGACTCCAAACATGTGCCCAACCCAAGAAGAAGCGTTGCTGCCAGTTAAAGCCATCGATGGGTTCAGGCGTTCCCGTTTTCTTTAAGTGTGCTTCGAGGGCGTAATAGGCCATGGTTAATCCGGCTAAGTCGGCAATGTTTTCGCCTAAGGTAAGCGACCCATTCACAAATACACTATCGAGCACTTGGAAGCCATTGTATTGCTCAACCAATTTTTGGGTACGTTCGTCAAAGCGGGCGCGGTCCTCTTCGGTCCACCAGTTTTTCAGATTCCCCTGGGCATCGAATTTTGAGCCTTTGTCGTCGAATCCGTGCGAGAATTCATGACCGATTACTGCCCCAATACCACCGTAATTCACGGCATCATCGGCTTTGGGGTCGAAAAATGGTGGCTGAAGGATGCCTGCTGGGAATACAATTTCGTTACGTGAAGGCGAGTAATAGGCATTTACGGTTTGAGGAGTCATGCCCCATTCAGTAGGATCAACAGGTTTTTCTATCTTTTCGAGCATGAAGGCCAAACTCTTCTGCCCAACATTCATGGCGTTTTGATATAGACTAGAGCGGTTAATGACCACTTTGCTGTAATCTTTCCATTTTTCGGGATAGCCAATTTTGTAGGTGAAGGCCTGCAATTTGATCATCGCCTGCTTTTTAGTAGCATCGCTCATCCAAGGAAGCGCTTCTATACGCATGGCAAAGGCAGTGCGCAGGTTTTCAACCATCATGCTAACTCGTTCTTTCGATTGCGGACTGAAATGACGTTTCACGAAAATTTGACCCAAGGTTTCCCCTAAGTAGCCGTTGGTTAGATCAACTGCACGCTCCCAACGTGGTTTCATAACCTTGGTGCCACTTAAAACAGTACGATAAAAGCGGAAACTCTCGGTTTCGATGGCCGCATTCAAAAGAGAAGAAGCCCCATTGATGGCTTGCCAGCGATAATACGTTTGCAGGTCGGCGATAGATGTTTTGCTCAAGAGTTCAGCCATCTTCTTCAAATAGTCGGGCTGGGTGAGAATGATAGAGTTGAAACTGGTAGAGGTAATGCCAGCGAAGTAGGTTTTCCAGTCGTATGCCTGCAGTGCTTTGTCGCTGTAAAATGCATCGATACTGTATTTGTTGTAGGTCTTATCAGGGTCGCGACGTTCAACACGACTCATGCTAAAACGGGCCAATTCGGTTTCGAATGTCAATATTCGCTTCCCAGCCCCTGCATCTTTTACGCCAGCCAGTTGAAACATGGCGTCGATGTGTTTCACATATTCTTGCCTGATTTTTTCCGATTCTGCGTCGGTTTTCAGGTAGTAGTCGCGGTCGGGTAGTCCCAAGCCGCCTTGGCCCAAGTGAACCCGATTGATGCTGCTTTCTTTGGCATCGAGGGTAACGTAAAAGGAGAATAGGCCACCTACGCCCATTTTCCGCAAATCGGCACTGAGTTTGGCTAACTGTTTTTGATTTTGAAGGCCGTTGATTTTGGCCATTACAGCCTGAAGTGGTTTTGCACCTAATTTCTCGATTGTATTTGTATCCATTGCGGCGGCATAGAAGTCGCCAACCAGTTGCTCTGGACTTCCTTTAGCTGATTTGAGTTTCGAAACTTCCTCAAGGATTACCCTAATCTTTTCGTCGTTTTGTTTGGCAAGTATGTTGAAACTGCCCCAACGACTTTCGGTTGAAGGAATGGGGTTTTTCTCCATCCATCCACCAGCCGCAAACTGATAGAAGTTATCACAGGGATCCACTGTTCGGTCAAGGTTCGAAAGCGGGAAGCCTTTCCCATCTTGTGCAGTGGCTTGGATGGACATGCCCACTGCTAATAGTGAAGCGATTAATGTTGATTTGTGCATATTGCTTGTTTCAAAAGAGAATTAAGGTTGTATCACAAAAGCTTTGCTATTTCTTTTGCCTTCGTAGTCAAGCACCAAACGATACAGGCCTGCCGACAGTCCGCTAAAATCCAAGTCGACCAATCCGGTGCTTAAATCGGCCTGTGTTGTTACTAGCGACTGACCTAAGACGTTGACGATAAAAATAGTCGCATTTCCGGCTAAATTCCCTGTTTTTAGGGTCATTTTCCCTTGACTTGGATTAGGATAAAGTAAAAAGTCAGGACCCACTTCTATTCGATGCACTGAATTGGCTACGAATGGAACGGAATGGCGTGTAGTATCGGCAGAGGCAATAACTGATTCATATGCCCCATTGACCAGTTCGCGTACTTCATCGATAAATACGATGGTATCGCGCGTAAAGCTGTATTGCAAACGCAAAAGCGGTCGGATCACCGAAGAACGAAGAATGGGTTTGGTAGGATCTGCTAGCATGCCTACTACACGTCCGTTGGTATGTATGTACAGGTTCAATGGACTTTCGGTAGGGGTTAAGAGGCTAAAACCACTGCTCAAAGCCAATGCGGGAACACTAAATTCAAAGGAGTGAATTGACCCCGTTGAATTACTAAGCCCGATATCGATGGTTCGATTCACAGGATCGACAGCCATGATGGATAAACTAGCGGATTGTTGATTGTTCTTTAATCCACGCGGAAAGTCACAAGACGCAAGAGTACCATTCAGTACCAAACAATTCGATAGTAAGGCAGCATCCCATACAGTTATTACCGAGTCGCCACTTAAGTCAAGGCATTTGCGGAATTGAATGGTATCAAGAGCTAGCGATTGCATATAACGATTTAAGTCGCTACTGTTGCGGATGCTGTCGCGGTTAAAATCACCGTAACGTGCTGTTCCGGCGCAATTGCCTTCACAATCGGGCATTGCATTGCCATACGGTGTACCGCGGCAATCCACATATGGTGCGCAGTTCGGTAGTTTGGTGAAGCGTTTTTTGCCCTGTGCGTTCGTCCATATATCCAGACATACTTGTGCCCAGTTATTGGTATACGTAAGTTCGTGTCGACCCAGAGCATCGGGACTCTGATCCCAATTCACCTTCATGGCTAGGATATACTGTCCGTCGGGCACATTGGTGATATCTATCCACTGACAATCGAGTCCTGAGCTGTATATATCGCCACAACCCGCTGTAATACCCATGTTGCTGCAACCATACTTAGCGGGAATACCGGTAGGGCACGCCAGATCCATCACACAAAAACCGTTTTTGAAGCCTACTGGGATGCTCGTTCCATTTTGCTTATACAATACGTATTGCGCATATCCTTCGTAGTGCGTATGACCATGGCAATTTTGGGTATTGAATTGGCTGGGATGCGTTTGTGGGCTGCCAATGAAGTAGTCGGTTTGGCCGATGTTTCGAATATCAGTCGTAAATCGAACAATGGTGCGCATGCCGTATCCTGTTAGGCATTGTTCCTGCACCATGCAATTTTGGGCGTTAATGCTGTCGAGCCGCAACGAATTTTCGAAGGCTGCTTGCGCAATGGTAAGGTCGGGGCCTGGCGGACAAAGCGGGCTCGGGAAATAGTAACAAGGGCCACCTGGCTGTGCCAAGGGGTTGTAATTGCAGGCGAGGCTATCGGTACAGCCGATGAGCACGCCTAAATATTGTATTCTGAAGTTAATGGGACCTGTACAATTTGAGGCTCCTCCTACTCGGATGTAGTAGGTTGTAGAGGTGTCGAGTATGGCGTCGATGCGAGAGAGTTGGCCACAACCAGGAAAATCGTCGTTGTAGAAAATGGTGCCTATGTTGCTGGTAGATAATACGGGGCCATTACAATTGTCGTAAACCCAGAGGGTAGTGTTACAGCTGTTTGGCAAGCCGCAGGTATAAAAGGCATAAGCACCAACTTGGCGCGGCTTGAATTTGTACCAGCTGTTTCGTGCAGGTGCTGTATACTGCAAGGTATCAGCAACCAGGGCAGAGTCGCAGCTTTGACCGGGAGCACAGTTGAAGCTGTGTACCGATTGAAAGGTGAATTGTCCACCTGTGGCTACAATTACCCCATCTACAAATACCGTATACGATCCATTGCCATAGTTGCAGCACATGCCGTCGCCATAGCTGTCGTTCATGGTAAAGGTCATGCAGGTATTGGCAGGAACGCAGATAGTATCGCTTACCGCTCCACCGCTACCTAAAAGGGTGCCGTTACCGGCTTGTAAGGTCCAGGATGATTCTTGCGGATATTGGTCGGGCACGATGCGAACGATTACCGTTTTCATCCCAGTACCGCAAGGCTGTGCGTAAGACCAAAAAGGCAAAAGGAAAAGGAAAAAGAGCTGTTTCAGCTTCATGATTTAAGTTTGGGAATTGGAAGTTCGTCTTTTTTTTTGAAAAAACACTAAGCTACTTGGCCTCTACGATGCTCTTAATCTTGAATCTTTGGTGTGTAACCCGCTGATTTTTTAGCAAATTCGAAAAAATTTCAACCATGCGGTTACTTCTACTTGCTTTAACCTTGCTGTTATCCCAACTTGTACAAGCACAGAGCTACTCTCAAACGTACACTGCTGGTACCATTGGGGGACCCAGCAACTACACTACGCCTACGCCAACCAACTGCCCAGGCATCATGACTTTCACGAATATACCCGTAGGGGCTGTGATTGACTCGGTTCAGGTAAGCTACCAAATGTTTACCTCTTTGGCAGGGTTTGGAAATGCATCCTTACAGCGTTCGTATTTACGTTGCCCAACCACCCAAGTGGATGAAAGCCAGCTTACGTCGCCGAGTGGGACAGGAGTTGGGACTACCAATACATATACCAGAACGGTTACTATTGCAAACGGTATTTTGAACGGAAATTTGGTGCTGGAGCTTCACGCGGGGAACGCCGATGCTTTGAGTTTTTCGAGCTGTACGGGTTCTGCCAATGTGGTGGTGAACAACAGTTGGGTGGTTACGGTATTTACCAGTCAAGGAAGTTGCCTACAGCCTACGTTACCGAGCATTACGTACGACACGGGCGATACGGTACGCTTGGGTTGGACGAGTCCGGGTCTCGCCAATCGCTGGCAGTTGGAATATGGCGACACCACTGCTTCTGCCGTGTTAACGCGCGTTTTGGTGCCACAAACGCAAGCAACCATTTCGGGTTTACAGCAACTGAGCTGGTACAAAGCGCGCGTGAGGGGCATTTGTGCTGCTGGCGACACCTCGCGATGGACGCCTTTTTTGGTTTTTCAGACCGATACGTTTAGCTGTGCTTCACCCGATTCGGGATGGGGTGGTACGCTGGCTGGCGGGGTCTTTTTAGGTTGGCGGGGTCAGCTGCACGCACAACGCTTTGACATCAGCTACGGACCTCCGGGATTTACCTTAGGTAATGGAACCAACTTTGCGAACATCATCAACGATACTTTTGTCATTACACCACCGCCATTGGGCGGGGCACTCGATTTTTATGTGCGCCAGTTTTGCGGGCTTAGTTACAGCCCCTGGGCCGGTCCATTTCGGGTGAGCTGGAGTACTACGTCGGTGGAAGAAATCGGGAAAAGCGGGTTGAAAATTTATCCGAATCCCGTTCAGGATGAGCTATGGCTAGCTTCGTCCATTGCTGTGCAGTGGGATATCTTGAGCATTACAGGGCAGTTAATTCAAGCCGGGACAGCACCAAGCGGATTGTCGCGGGTAGATGTACAAAAACTACCAGCCGGTTTATATGTTCTGCGAACAGAAAACGGACATTATCGATTTGTAAAGCGTTAAAAAGAAAAGCCACGATTAAAGTGGCTTTTCTTTTTTTAAGGTTTTTGAAAATTCAGGTTATAGGTGAGGCTCAGTTGAAGGGTATTGTTCAACTCTTCTTGCCAAGCGTTGCTCTTAACAATGAGCTGTTGCATATACCCCAACTGAACGTTGCCATTCGGGCTAAATTGATACCCCATAGCTGCATAAAGTCGGTTTTGATCAAAACGATTCAGTTTCAAATTACGACCGTAATTCACGAAAAACTCATTATATACACTCACAAATAGGGTGTTTTTTTCAAATACCGCCTTATTTAGGGGCAGGTCAACTAAAAATCGATATCGGAACCGATCGCTGTAGTTTCTGCCGGTGTATGCCAAACTACCATCTGGTAGGCGGTCGTAATGTTCAACCCAACGTTGCTCAAAACGCAGCCGGTGGTTGAAGCGAATGCGGCCGCTGTTTTGTCGAAGCACGGCTTGTTGCCACAGTCGGTTTTCGTGCAAAGTGGTAATGCTTGGTTGCTCGCCATACGGAAATGTCACAATCCAGCCATAACCGGCAGTTAGTGTGCAATGTGGGTCGATGTGGTAATCGATCCCTACGCGTAAGAGCGATTGTTGCCATTCTTCGATTAGTCCATGCCGACGGAACTGGTATTCGGTGTGTAAACCCCAATGTTGGTCAATACGGTGATTCCCGAATAGCATATACCAGCCGTGTTGTTGAACGGCTTGTTGTCGGGTTTGCGACCATGAAACTGCTGGAATCCCTATGACTAAGGCTATTTTAAGCCAGGATCGACACTTCATTTTTTGAGCTTTTTTCGAACCGACAACTCGTGTTTGGATAAACTTTTATGGTTTTGTAAACCCACCAAGGCAAAGCTACCTCCATTATGCTCATAGTCGTGTTTGTAGTGGTGCAGATTCTCCATCACCGTATGGTCGATTAGGTTAGCATTGGTAAAATCGACAATTATATGTGCTTTTCTGGGAAGCGCATCGAGCGACTTTTTTAGTTTGATGTAATTGCTAAAAACGGCTGAGTGATATACGTCTACGATGTATTCTCCAGTTTCTTCTCGTTGGTTTACCGAAAATAAGGGTTTAAACATATATCGTATTGGTAAACCGTTGGCGAGGTGAACTATCAGTTTAGTCAGAATACCTACAGCAATACCTACCAAAAGGTCGGTTGCAAGGGTTGTTGCCACTGTAACGACGAAAATGAGCAGTTGTTCTTTCCCTATTTTATAGGTTTTGTAGAATTCTTTTGGCGAAGCCAGGCGATATCCCGTGAAAATTAGCATTGCCGCTAATGCTGCTAACGGAATTTGATGAATCAGCATGGGGAAGAACACCACGAATACTAGCAGAAGTAGTCCATGAAAGAAGTTCGACCACCAGGTTCTTCCCCCATAGTTGATGTTTGCCGAGCTGCGTACAATTTCACTGATCATGGGCAATCCACCAATCAATCCTGCCAGGGTGTTGCCTACTCCTACACCCACCAAATCGCGGTTCATATTTGCTTTTCGTTTCCAGGGGTCAAGACTATCTATGGCCTTGGTGCTCAGCAAGGATTCGAGGCTACCTACGAGCGCAAACATGATGATGTATTTTATGCTCGTGGCAGAGAAAAGTTGGGAGAAGTCGGGAAAGGTGACTGCGGCAAGGAGGTTATCGGGGAGCGTGACAAGAAATCGTGGCCCGATGGTGTACAGTTGATTGTCGAGAAAGAGGTATTTATGTTCGTGCTCGAGGTCGAATACATGTCCCAAGGGTATCGCTACCAGTATGACAACCAAGGGTGCAGGTATTTTTTTAAACAGAGGATGTTTGATTAACGGAAATACAAACAGGATGAGTAAGCTTATCAAGCCGATGATGGCGATTTCAGGATTGAGTAGTCCAATGGATTTTGGTATTTCGGCAAGTAGTTCAAGGGTTTCTTTACCTTCAGGTTTAACACCTACGAGCGTATGCACTTGTTTTGCGGCAATGATGATGCCTATCGCTGCGAGCATTCCGTGTACTGCGGCCGATGGAAAGAAGTCGCTCAGGATGCCTGAGCGTAGGAGTCCGAACACAATTTGTAGTACTCCAGCAGCCACAATCGTGGCAAGCGCCAGTTGGTAGCCTGCGAGGGCATTACCATGTCCGAGTTCCTCCACCGCACCAAGCGCTATGACAATGAGCCCAGCTGCAGGTCCTTTGATGGTAAGTTGGCTTCCGCCGAAAAAGCTTACAATGAGCCCACCTATGATGGCCGTGAACAAGCCAGCTACCGGCGGGAAGCCAGAGGCCATGCTGATGCCCAAGCAAAGTGGAAGGGCGATAAGAAATACGAAAAATCCGGCGCTTAGGTCGTTTTTCCAGTTTTGTTTGAGGCCCGATAGGCCACCTTGTGGTATGTGGTTTAAGTTCATTTTTTAATATTTTGAGGGTTTAGGCAGAACGCCAGGGGGTGTGGTGGTAAGTTTTGCAATGCGGTCCCATGAATAGTCGGGCATATACGCGAATGAGCGCAATACCACCAACTACAAAACTGAGTGCACTAAAGAAGGCCATAAGCCATTCGTCTTCGTGTATGTGGCTATACAGCAGATCTTCGCCTACGAAGCTTGGGCTGATAGGGAAACCCATGAGCGCCAGTATGGCGAGCAAAAACACAAATCCGAGTTTGGGGTATTCGTATTGATGGCCGTAATACTGCTGTAAGTCGAAGAACTGCTGTTCTTTTCGGCGCAAGTATTCGAGGCAGGCATAGGCCAATATGGTTCCTGGTACAATTCCTCCCAGGTACCACACGATATGGCTTGCGTCGTAATGCTCATTGAACGAGGCTGCAAGTGCCAGCCAAGTATGACTCATGGCGATTAGCAGTATAACTAACCTGGGGTATTTTCGTTCGGAGAATGCTTTTAGGACTAACAGCAGGGCGATGCCTGAGAATAGCTCGGGAAGAACACGTATGACAGCATTCGGTAATATTTCGGTGCGTGGGTATAACCACAGCGCAATGCCAAAGCTTAGGACATAAAACCAAAATACGTTTGTTACTCGCAAGAAGTCGAGTTTATGGCCCAGCTTCTTGAGTGGAGCAAAAAACAAGCGGTTTACGCCCTCGTCGAGATGCCATTCTTTCAAAGAGAGCAGGTACAAGGTGTATTCGATTCGTTTGGGGTAACTGTCTTCGATACTGTGCTCTCGATTTTTGTGGTGATAGAATTGCTCGCGAATGAGGTAGCTTACCACCGAAGGGCTTACCAGCAGCTGGTAGCTACGCAGGAAGGCATTGCCAGCGAAGTGAAAGAGCGCCAAGTCGCGTAATCCGATGGCCATTTCGATGAATATTAATCCTATTTGCGCCACCGAGGCGTAGGCAATTTGGCTTTTGGCTGTAGATTGTACCCGGGCTATGGCGTAGCCAATGGCTGCAGTACTTGCTCCCGTTAATCCAATGAGGATGCGTGCGATGGGTTGATGTTCCCAAAAGGGCCAAGTGCGCAAAAGCAGGAATACACCAAGATGCACCGACAAGGAGCCATAAAATATGGCACTCGAGGGGGTAGGTCCTTCCATGGCACGTGGCAGCCACGAGCTGAATGGCAATTGGGCCGACTTGGCTGCTGCGCCCAGCAAAAGCATGAGGGAGATAAACAAAGCTATTCCTCCGTGCTGATCGAGTTGCTGATGTACGAGCTCGTAATTGTTGAGCTGCAGGAAGGGAATGTTGGCCTTCCAGAGGTGATGACTTGCCCACATGGCCAATAGGAGCCCAACATCGCCAATGCGATATACCGAAAATACTTTCACTGCATTTCGAACAGGAAGGTACCGATCGCGGTAAAAGGCAATCAGCAAGAAACTCGAGAGGCCAAGCATTTCCCAGCCGATGAATAAGGTTTCGAAATTGCCCCCGAAAATCACGACTTGGTAGCCGCTAAAAAAGAAAAGAATAGTGTTAAAGAAGCGTTTGTAGCCTTTTTCGCGATGTAAGTAGTAGCGGCTATATAGGGTGATTAACAAGGTTAAAAAGCTACCTACCAATAAGTAGACGGCGGTTACTTTATCAAAATAGAAGTCAACGATAAAGGCGTTATGGGCATCTTGAAATAGGGTAAATGCAGCTAGGTTAATGACCGAGGGACCACTAAATAGCCAATACAAAAGAAAAAGAACTACTCCAGAGAGGTGTGAGCCAATGGTAATCCAAGCTACTCGAGAAAGTGTTCTTTCGGCTCGTTCTGGTATTATCAAGCTAATGAAGAAGCCGATCAGCGGTAGAACGATAAAAAATTCAAGCCACATTTTCATATTTGCTCCTCTCCGAGCAGCTGCATAACAGGCAGGTTCTCTCTGCTTTTTAATATTTCGCTCGTTGCCTTTTGTAAAATGGGTAAATCGAAATGCAAAGGCTGATAATCTTCAAATGCATCGTTTCTAAAGCGATACATTTTACCGTTTTCGGGGTCGATTGCAATCAGGTGAACCCATGCTTTGCGATACCATTCGAGGGTAGGCGCATGTTGTTTCAAGAGGTTGTGCAATTCAAGTGGTGCGCGCTCAACAATCATCAACAAGCGCAAAGGATCATGAACTTCTATCATTTGTGTGGGTAACCCTGGTCTGAGGTCACCATCCATTCCATTGGCTACCCCGATAAGGCCCATTACGTTATGCGGAAGTTTGCTTCCTGCACCTAGTTTGTCCGGGTCGACCCGCGAAAAGTAGTACTCGAGATTTATGCCGCCGCAAACTGGTGTTGCCGCTTGTAAAATACCCAGCAGCATAGTACCATCTGGGTCGGTTGCGGCGTCGTAGGAGTTCATGAATGCCCGCCGATCGAGGAATAGATGATCAGTTAGGCTCCTTCGACCTACGATGCAAAGGGCATTCGTAGCATGATTGAGTTCAGGGCGGGGCTCAAATAAGGATAACGCACGCTCTTTAACTGCTTGATGAACACGGTGCACAGGTTTCTGGAGGTCGATGAGTTCAAAGCGACGCGCTCGTTCTCTCGCATTTTTTTGTAGCGCAAGCTCGAAGTTGCCTTTGTTGATTTCGTGCAACTCTTTTTGCCGTGTACTTAAACCTTTTTCGTCGTACCAAACAATTTCATCACGAGTGGTATCGTGAAGTGCTGGTACAAAGCGGGTGTTTTCGGGCAAATGAATTGCCCTTTTACTCAGTATCGAGCGCACTTCGGCATCGTTGGCCATTTCACAGATGGCCCGTGCATTTACAGATCCGGGGCGACCGCTGCAAGCACCGCAGTCGTAGCCAGCGTAGTGCGTATTATTTACCGAGCTAGCCCCGTGCGACACGACATAAATAAGCGAAGAAAAGTTGCGAATTAATCCAGTAGAACGAAGGAGCCGCTCGACTCTGTCGGCCATTTCGGCAGTGGTGTAGCCAAGCTGGAGCCCATTTATTTTGTCTCCCTTGTAGTGTAGCTGTATGTTCGACTGAGGCGAGATATGCCGAAACGATGAAACCATTGCGGGACTTTCGCCAGGTCGAAAGATGTTGGCGGCAAGACGCACTGCTGAGACAAAACCAAGGGTTTGGGCGATAAGCCAACCTCCAAAAAGACCGTGGCTGCTCTTGGAAAAGTGTTGGTCTTTTTTGTTGGCACTTTTCTTTTTCCCACGGCTTGGAAGCTCCTGAATCACGTAAGCTGGCTGCATAGGAGCTGGACAAATTTTGGTCAAAAATTTTCCCCCAACAGGTTGATACATGGCGTCGATTTGGAAGAAGCCGGGAGTACCGAAAGTCGCTGCATGCTGATCAAGCTCTTCTATGTGGCGCCGTAGAGAACACTCTCTATCGTCGATGCAAAAGAATGCCTGAAAACTACTTCCCGACCTGTTGGTAGGTTGAGCCGTTTGCTGGATACCGCTCAAAACTTGATCGTAATAGGTCCACTCAAGTGCTTCTTGCCATTTTGCTAATGGGTGAATGGGTAATACGTGCTCTGTTGTAGCCAGATATGCAGGCGGGTCGTCGGTATGGCCTAGCATAAGCGGCGTAAAATGGTTGCCCAAGCGTTGGTATAGTGCATCGAGTTCGAGGAGGAGTTCGAAAATCAGAAATTCGCGTAAGCTTATTTTGCGGTGGTCGAGCAGACTTGCCGGTTGCAACGCTAAGGTGGCCACCATACCCGACCATCCGGGGTGTGCAAAGGCCATGTCCATCAAATACGGTCCATAAAACTGTTCTGGCCCCACGATTAGCGCCAAAAGGCGAGATAGACTTAAGCCAGGTTGTTTCAATAAGGCACGAACACGTTTGTGTTTGAAAATGCGGTAGTAGCTCTGACGGTCAACTTCTCGCAAAGAAGCTAAAAAGCCTTTTGTTGAGATGGGGAATTGCCAGGTAGAAAAGCCTTGATCGAGATAGCTGCCTACGGTGCGAAAAAGGAGGGGATGTACCGATTTATCGAGATTAATCTGGTATTTCTTATGCCATTGCCCTCGAATACAGCCAATCTTTCCCGACCAACTGGTTTGGAGTTTTTTAAGGTCGGCAACTTCTGTTTCGAGCGTACTGTTGCCGAGTACATTTTGTTTGACAAGTTGCTCGGGCAGGATATACCCATTCTCGAGGGCGTGGTTGTAGTATGCGGGCGACGCATAGGTTTGATAGCCAAAAAGTGTACTTGCTTCTGCCAGTGCCTCGTGGAATGGCCTGTCTTGAAAGGCATGTAAAGTATTGTGATGCACAAAGTCCTTTAGCGGAGCTTGTGCCGGTAAATAGTGCTGCAGTTCATGAAGCCAATGCGCTTCATCGAACACAGCGGATGATGTTTTCATGAAAATTCGGTTTAAATAAAAAGTCGTTGATACAGCGGTGCTGAATGATGTTGACTTTTATTCAATCTCCGATTTCCACGTGCAATGTAAAATGTAAAGTGCTGGCTGTAAGGCAGAAATACTTCGCCTCGACCTTTCTATCAACGAAAAAGCAAAGCCTCTCGTTGATAGAAAATCTATGTTTGAATTAACCTTGTCAAAATCAGAGAACTCTTTTGACTCGTTTTCTTCTTCGGAATGCTCACTTTCTTCGGCTGTATTACTTTCTACCAGTGCACCCACTTTATCCGATAACGGGAAAGAGAAAGGATCTTGGTGGTTTATCTCACCATAAAAGGAAATCGAATAGGGATGACTCGGGTATACCTTTACTTGTTCTGCCGATGCTGCGGTAGAAAATAGAAGCGTTAAAAGCCAAAGTAAAGTTTGGATAATCACTGGCTGAATCGCGGTAAAGGTAGAAATATGTTTAACGCTGGCAAAATCAATCTGCTACAATCAATTTACCGGTAAGTAATCCACTGTGGTCGGGTAGATAGAGCTTCCAGATATACGTTCCTTTTTCTATTTGGCCACGTTGAAGCTCAAATTCGCCGTTTTCACTGCTCGATTCCCAAATCGGTTGTCCATAGAGATTTAGCAACTGAAGCATGCTTATGCCCTCTTTGGTGCTTCGATACACCAATTTCGCAGGGAACACAAGAGGATGTGGTTGCCAACGTGCCGAATTGTTGGAGAGTGCATTAAAACTTACGCTTACTGCCTGTGAAAAGTTGCGAGGTCCGAGTTCAAGCCTGTAGAAATAGGTTGCGCTTTCGGGTGGTAAGCTGTCCTGAAAGGTGTAGGTTACGGCTTTGCTGAGGTCGCCGCAAACTCCGGGAATGTGATGAATTTCGGCAATCGCTATACTGTCGGTTCCCCGATATACACTGATGCCGTTACACAAACTGCCGGTATCTAGTGTCCAGCTGAGGAGTACACCGGTGGAGGTGGTAGTTGCACTGAAGCGACTGAGAATCACCGTTTGTGCATGTATTGAGCTTGAAATGCTCATGAAAAGCAACAGTAAGTACTTCATCAAGAGCAATAACGTATTTCGAAGTTGAAAGTGTCAATAACGCAGGAGAAAATTGTGCAGGTCTTCTTCTGGTCCTAAGCCTAATTTTTTTCGCAGCCGATTTCTGCTTTTGTTTACCCCGGGGATAGTGATCATTTTAATGCGTGCAATTTCCTTTGAGCTCATGTTCAAACGGATATAGGTACACAGTTTCAGTTCCTCTTGCGTCAAATCGGGGAATTCGCGTTGAAGGGCCGGCAGAAAGTCTTTGGCATTGTCGTCTTGACCGGGCGAAGTTGCTAGGCTCGTTTCTTCAAGTCGGTTGATGTTTTTGAGGGTGGTTTCTAGTTTGCTTTTGACTTCAGCCGGAAATTGATCGAGGGGGTTGAGCGCGTCGGTGAGTGTTTTAATCAATTTGTTCTTCACCTCAATGCGGTACTCTTTGGCCATTACGGCCTGCTGGTGTGCTTTTTTGCTGTCTTCCAATTGACGTTGGTTGGCTGCTGCAATTTGACTTTGTAGTTCTAGTTCCTTTTCCTGTAATATTTTATCTCTTTGAAGCAGTTGAAGCTCATTGTCTTTGGCGAGCAAGTTTAGTTCTCTGATTCGGTCTTGTTGTTTGAGCAATCTATTTCGGTTCGAATAAATGAACAGGAGCATAATCAGAAAAACGAAAAAACCGATACCAGCCGACATGGCTATGTACAATTGATAACGTGTTGCGTCTTCCTCCTTTTCGAGTTTATTGAGCTCCAGAGAGGTTTCGTGCATCACCGATATTGCAGCGAGCTGTTTGTAGTTTTCTTCTTTTTCGATTTCCATCCAGCGTTTCATAACGCGGACGTATTGTTCCAGGGCTTGTATTTGTAAAGCTTGACCACCGATTTGACTAATTATTTGAAGTCGTAGTTCTGCATTCTCTGGCAAAACGTGACGTTCTGGATCTTTTTCATACAAGCTATCCGAAAGGGCCAGGTACTTATCGGCCTGGGTTCGATCGTTCAATCGGAGATATAAACGGGCCAACGACAATGCTGCTGAAGAGGCCGAAGGGGCATCCCCTACGCTAGTTGAAAAGGCGTAGTCTTTTGATAAATAGGCGATCGCACTGTCGTTTTGTCCCATTAAAGTGTAGATATCGCCTATATTTCCGTACACGTACCCCACTTTTTCGAATCGGTTTTCGGCCATGCCTAACGCATTATGAAAGGCCTGTAAAGCAGCTTCATATTTTTTTTGACGCTTGTATACGATGCCAATATCGTTTTGCAGTTGAATGCGGTAATTGTTGTCTTGCGTTATTAGAGGTAGCTGTAGGCCTCGTTGTGCGTACATCAGTGCTATCTCCAGTTTTCCAGCATAGATTTCTACTTTCGCCAGCTCATGGTATACCCGATAGGGCAGGTCGTTATTTTTAAGTTTGCTCGTATAGCGTAACGCTTCGCTGTAGTTTTCTTTTGCTTTCTCGTAATCGTTAAATCGATGAAATAGCCAACCTATGGCCAAATACGCTTCTACCAAGTCGAGGTCAGAATTTGCTTTTTTGGCAATTTCTAACGAACGGTGAAAGTTGAGCATGGCTGGCCCAAAAGTTTTTAAATCGCAATAGCGCCAACCAAGGTCGCGATAGGCAATGGCCAGTTCTACGGAAGGTTTGAGACTACGTTCAACAAATTGCAGTGCCCGTCCAGCACTATCGAGGAGCTCAGGACTATAATCTGAGGCTACTCCAAGCAGTGCACCCCATTTATTTAGGGCTGTCATAGGCTCATTTTCACCAGCGATACGCTCATTTTCTATACTGTTACAAGAAAACAGCATCAGAAATGAAAACAAAAGTGCTATTAATCTAAAATTCATCGAAATAAGACCTAGTTCATCGCAATTAACTGCCGTCTTATCGATTTTCCAAGTTTGTCATATTGTTGTCATAGCTGGAGAAAGTCTCAAAGCTATTATTTTTGTTTCGTTGATGGACGCATTCCAAAATTGGGAAATTACTTCAACAGCAAGTTGAGCAATTCTGTGGATAACAAAGTTGCGATACAAGTTAACTGGCCAGTAATGATACAAAAATTGATAAAAACGACGGTTTTAACGACTGCAGGGATGCGTGTCGCTATGCCGTTTGTCTCATCTCCTATGACTAAACTACTACCTGCTCAACGTTTGACAGCCGTTAAGAAGCTGTTCTTGGTCGTTGGTCTGCTCTTGGCGCAAATGCTGAACTTTTCAGCCGTTTTTGCACAATCGGGCGTTCGTACGGTGTATGACGTTAACAACCAGTCGCTCATCATGCAAACCAAGAACAATGTGGTTGGTAATGGACTTGCCAACAATAATATTGTTCGTTTCTCGAATGTGGTTACGGTTGATGGACAGGTGATCGACGCCGTTGTAACTACAACTTTGAGTAATGCCACCATTAGTACCTACGATTCGGACAATAGTCCGTCGAACATCACAGCCTTTTTCCAACCTAATATTTCTTCTACCACGAATTCGGCTGGATTTGCGTCGTTTTTGATTGAATTTTATAAGGGTGGAACATATACCGGCGTAGGCACCGGCACGAGGGTCACTCTCCAAAATCTCGTGATAAATGCCTACGACATTGATGGTGGAGGAAGCTTACAAGAATTTCAAGAATTTAGAGGATTCGCCACATCGGATCTTGGTCAAAACAGCGTATTAACTTCTGCCGTTCAAAGTGATGGATCGGTGCGGTTTACGTCTACTACAGAACAAAATCTAGATATTTACCAAGACAGATTCCGTGTTCGGACAGCTTATCCATCAGCTTCTGCGGTTTTGGTAAAAATGGGTACTGTAAATGGTAACGGAATTAGCCGCCAATTCGCCATTGATTTGAGCTTAGGGCCAAATTGGACGAGTCCACCCACTACCAGCCCTTCGCCAGCGCCCATAATCACCTACAGCACACTAGTATTTAACGAAGCTGCCGCAAATAATGGTTCTATAGGTAATAGTGCCACACTGACACTTTCCAACAACAAAACTTTTGCAGGTACTAACGGTACAGCTTTGCCGGGGGTAACTTTTACCAATGTCCCCGCTGGTTTAACCGCTAGCTTGATACGGAATAGTGCCACTACAGCTACTTTGAGTTTTACTGGCAATGCCTCCAATCATGCCAATGCCAACGATGTTAGCAATGTTGGAATTTCTTTGGGCAATACAGCATTTACAGGAGGAAATGCCGCAGGAGTAACGAATGCAACGCGAGGTGATTTAGTCCTTAATTTTAACAGTAGCGCAACGCAACTTGGCATACTCACACAGCCTTCTGCTACCGCCCAGAACAATGTTGCGTTTTCGCAACAGCCTGTAGTAAAGCTGCTTGATGCCGCTGGGCAAGCTTTTGCGCAAGCGGGAGTTGTTGTAACTGCCAGTATTGCATCTGGAGGAGGTACACTTGGAGGCACGATAACCGCAACAACGAATGCAAGTGGTCAAGCTGTTTTCACCAATTTAACTATTACCGGAACTGCTGGTAATCGCACTTTGTCGTTCACAGCCACAGGCTTAAGCTCGGTTACCTCATCTACCATCAATATTACCGCCGGCAACGCGGCCCGTTTGTTGGTTACGACAGAGCCAAGTGCAACGGCTCAAAGCGGTACCAACTTTCCAACGCAGCCAGTGGTTCGTCTCGTCGATATCAGTGGCAACAATGTAAGCACAACCGGAACCCCAATTACTGCGAGTATTTTAACAGGTGGCGGTAGTTTGGCAGGAACTGCTACTGTTAATACCGCTTCTGGTGTATCTACTTTCAGTGGTTTGAATATTACTGGTCTGGTAGGGGTTAGAACTTTGTTATTCAGTTCTGCAGGTTTAGTGCCTGATACTTCTGCCAATATTAATTTGACGGCAGGTACGGCTGCTCGTATCCTCATTACCACAGAGCCTAGCGCTACTGTCCAAAACGCAATTGATTTTCCTCAACAGCCCGTGGTTCAACTGGTCGACGGAGCTGGCAATTTCGTATCACAAAGTGGTCAAGCCATAGCTGTGGCCGTGTTAACAGGTGCAGGTACTTTGAGTGGTACCACATCAATTAATACCAACGCAAATGGTCAGGCTGTATTCACCAATTTGCGATTGACTGGGGCAACAGGCGTAAGAACATTGCGTTTTACCCGTACTGGTCTTACTCCTGATACCTCTGCTAATGTAAATGTTACAGCAGGCACCCCAACTAAACTGGCTATAATCACGCAACCGAGTACGACAGCGCAAGTAGGAGTAGCATTTGCACAGCAGCCGGTCATTGAAGTAAGAGACGCTAACGACAATCCTGTATTAGTTTCGGGTAGAAGTATTTCCGTTGCCATAGCCTCGGGAGGGGGTACCTTGGGTGGTACTGTTACTGGCACTACCAATGCCCAAGGTCGTGTGACTTTTTCCGGTTTAAACATCATTGGAACTACCGGTAATAGAACATTGAGCTTTACCAGTTCAGGACTTACGGCTGTGACCTCAGGAACCATTGCTGTGTCAGTTGGTTCGGCAGCCAGACTCGTAATCACCACTGAACCACCAGCAACAGTTACCAATGGGGTCAATTTTGCGACCAATACTGTTGTACGCTTACAGGATGCAGGGGGAAACAACGTCAGTCAAACCAATGTGCCGATCACAATAGGTATTCTCAATGGCGCGGGAACACTGAGTGGTACACTTACTCGTAATACTGATGCTTCCGGAATTGCAACCTTCAATGACCTCCGCATTACGGGTTTAATTGGAGTTCGTAATTTATTGGCAAGTTCAGGGGCACTTGTTCCGGATACCTCCACCAATATTAATGTAGTGGTAGGAGCTTTGGCAGGAATAAGAATTACAACAGAACCTAGTGCGAATGCTCAAAATGACATTAACTTTTCCCAGCAACCTGTTGTTCAACTGGTAGATGTAAGCGGAAACAATGTAAGTACGGCAGGTACCAATATTGTTGCCAGCATACTTACTGGCGGGGGAACTTTGTCGGGTACTACTACAGTAGCAACCAATGCTTCGGGTGCTGCGGTATTTACCAATCTTAAAATAACTGGCATTCAAGGTGTACGTACGTTACTATTTACGTCAGGCGCCTTAAGAGATACTTCTGCTAACATTAACTTAAGCGGAGGAACAGCAACTAGGATTCAGATCACCACGGAGCCAAGCGCAACTGCACAAAATGATGTTGCTTTTGCCCAACAACCCATAGTGCGCTTAAAGGATGCAGGTGGCAATGATGTGCTTCAATCTGGTGTAGTAATTACGGCGGTATTATCTTCAGGAGCAAACACATTAGGTGGCACCTTGACGGCTACAACCAATGCACAAGGTATTGCCACCTTCACGAACTTGAAGATTACCGGAGCAACAGGCGTTCGTACGATCAGATTTACTTCAGGATCACTCACCCCAGATACCTCTACCAACGTAACCATCACCCCTGGTGCAGCCACGCAGCTGGCGATCATCACCCAGCCATCGACAACTGCACAATCAGGCAGCAACTTCGCCCAGCAGCCGGTTGTTGAACTCAGAGACATCAGCGGTAATCCAGTGCTTACGGCAGGCACGAGCATCACGGTAGCGATTGCTACCGGCGGCGGTACGTTGGGCGGCACGGCAACGATCACGACGGATGCCAACGGCAGAGCTACCTACAGCGGCTTGAACATCACGGGCACAGCCGGTAACCGCACCCTGAGCTTCGCAAGCAACGGTCTCACCGGAGCCACTTCAAACACCATCAACATCACCGCAGGAGCAGCGACTACCTTAGCCATTGCCACCGAGCCTAGCGCTACAGCGCAGAACGATGTGAACTTCGCGCAGCAGCCTACGGTACAACTCAAGGATGCCAGCGGCAACAATGTTGCGCAGAGCGGTGTCGTCATTACTGCAGTATTGGCCTCAGGAGCGAACACCTTAGGCGGCACCTTGACTGCGACGACCAACGCTCAAGGTCTGGCCACCTTCACCAACTTGAAGATTACCGGAGCAACGGGCGTTCGTACGATCCGCTTTACTTCTGGATCACTCACTCCCGACACCAGCACGAACGTAACCATCACCCCAGGTGCAGCCACGCAACTGGCCATCATCACCCAGCCTAGCACTACGGCACAATCAGGCAGCAACTTCGCTCAGCAGCCAGTTGTTGAACTCAGAGATATTAGCGGCAACCCAGTCCTTACGGCAGGCACCAGTATCACCGTTGCGATTGCCACCGGCGGAGGTACCTTGGGCGGCACGGCAACGATCACGACGGATGCCAACGGCAGAGCTACCTACAGCGGCTTGAACATCACGGGCACAGCCGGTAACCGCACCCTGAGCTTCGCAAGCAACGGTCTCACCGGAGCCACTTCAAACACCATCAACATCACCGCAGGAGCAGCGACTACCTTAGCCATTGCCACCGAGCCTAGCGCTACAGCGCAGAACGATGTGAACTTCGCGCAGCAGCCTACGGTACAACTCAAAGACGCCAGCGGTAACAATGTAGCACAAGCAGGCGTGACCATCACGGCTGTTCTTGCCAGTGGCGCGAACACCTTAGGCGGCACCTTGACTGCGACTACTGACGCTCAAGGTCTGGCCACCTTCACCAACTTGAAGATTACCGGAGCAACCGGAGTTCGTACCATCCGCTTCACCAGCGGCAGTCTGACCCCAGATACCTCTACCAACGTAACCATCACCCCGGGTGCAGCCACGCAGTTGGCGATCATCACTCAGCCTAGCACTACGGCGCAGAGCGGAACCAACTTCGCCCAGCAGCCGGTTGTTGAACTCAGAGACATCAGCGGCAACCCAGTGCTTACGGCAGGCACCAGCATCACGGTTGCGATTGCTACCGGCGGCGGTACCTTGGGCGGCACGGCTACGATCACGACGGATGCAAACGGCAGAGCGACCTACAGCGGATTGAACATTACGGGAAGCCTAGGTGCAAGAACTCTAGAATTCACCTCGGCAGGTCTGACTTCGGTTATTTCGACTCCGGTTACTTTGAATTCGATTTTACAATTGACCGTCAGTGGTAGTTTCACGGCTAATTCGAAAATTTACAATGGAAATAAGAGTGCAGTAATTGCCTCCAATAATCTGACGCTTTCAGGAATAGCGGTTGGTGATACAGTGAGTTTAACGCCAGTGGTTGAATTTGTTGATAGAAATGTCGGAGCTGGAAAGACTGTTACACTAACTTCATCGAGTACGCTTTCTGGCCCACAAGCCTTTAAATACACATTAAATTTAACCGGCGCTCCAACCACTACAGCGAATATCACGGCCAAGGAACTCACCATCGCCGGCAACTTCACCGCCAGCAATAAAGTCTACGACGGAACCACCGCTGCTACCATCGCCAGCAACAACTTGAGCTTGACTGGTCTAATCGCGGGTGATACCGTAAGTATCAACGCAGGTACCACCAC
>VFQR01000665.1_pt1 | contig 38820 bp, 33 predicted proteins | sample 3512321 | NCBI WGS metagenome assembly VFQR01 (sample SAMN10412374, study PRJNA504923) | tailings metagenome | isolation source: Relicate 3 Philex TSF1 revegetated site | place: Philippines: Tuba, Benguet | collected 2017-08-29 | reverse complement strand
GTTCGCATTGTTCGACGGCTTGATGAACTCGCTGACCTGCTCGGTCTGCTCGTCCCAGCGCAGGATGCGGTTGCCGGGAATGTCGGTCCAGACGAGATAGCGTCCGCCGCCGAAGTAGACCGGCCCCTCGGTGAAATGGGAGCCGGTGTGCAGCCGCTGCAGCCCGGTGATCCCGATGCGCATCGGCGCGAAGGAGGGATCAAGCACCTGGACGGCGGGGTCCGGATAGGGCGCGGGCACGAAGGGCAGCGTATCCGCCCTTGCCGCCGCGGCGCCGAGGCTCCCACCGATGCCTGCGGCCAGGACCTGCCTTCGAAGCACGCCAGCCATTTCCTGTTTCCTCCCTTCGCGGTGCCTGTGCTTCCGCCTCAGCCCTTCTCGACGTTCCACCACAGCGTCATGTAGGGCGCCTTGAGGAAGCCGCGCAGATTGGCGCGATGCGCCACCGGCTGCGTCCATTGGCCGAAATAGACCTGAGGCACGAAGTTCCAGGCGTTCTCCTGGATCTGCCGTGCGATCTGCTGCCGCTGCTCGAAGGTGTCGGCCTGCGCCCAGGCGCTGCGCAGTTCCTCGTGGCGCGCATCCGAAGGCCAGCCGGTCCAGCCACGCTCGCCCGCCGCCGAGGAGGTGACGGAGACGAAGGGGTTGTCGAGCGCGATCGCGCTCGGCGCGTGGAGGTACAGGTTCCAGCCGCCCTGGCCCGGCGGCGACTTGTTCTGCGTGCGCTGGGAGACCATCGCCGCATCCATGGACTGCACCGTCACGGTCATGCCGGCCTGGCGCAGCGCATTCGCCAGCACGATGCCGGCATTGCTCACCGGCAGGAGATCCGTCGTGTGCAGCAGAATGACCGGCGCGCCGCTGTAGCCGCCTTCGGCAAGCAGCGCGCGCGCGCGGGCGAGGTCCGGGCCATTCCGGAACCAGTCGGTGTTGGCGTCGTTCTCCATCGCCCCGCCACACGCGAAGTAGGAGGAACAGGTGCGCGCCAGGCTGCTGCCACCGAAGCTCGGCCGCAGCATCTCCTGCTGGTTGACGATGTGCAGCAGCGCACGCCGGCAGGCGACGTTGTTGAACGGCGGATGCAGGTGGTTCAGGCGGATGTTGCCCAGCACGCCGGTGGTCTCCAGGACCTGCACGGTCACGTTCCGATCGGCCTCCAGCTGATCGAGCAGCTCCACTGGCGGCTGTTGCACGAAATCCACCTCGCCCGCCTGCAGCGCCGACGTCGCGGTCTGCGGATCGGAGAAGACTTCGAGGATGACACGGTCCACCTTCACCACCTTGCCGCCAGCGAAGCCGCTCGCCGGCTCGCTGCGCGGGCGGTAATCGGCGCGCCGGTCATAGACGTAGCGACGTCCGACCTGGCTTTCGCCGCGGTTGTATGTGAACGGGCCGGAGCCGATCACCTGCTGCACCGGGCGGAAGGGATCGGTCTCGGCATCGGCCTTGCGCATGATGACCAGGGGCGGGATTCCGGCGGCCAGCGCCTCCGGCAGTGAGCCGTAGGGCTCCTTCAGCTTGATGGTGAAGCGCCGCGCGTCGTCGGCGACGATGTCCTCGATGCGCGGCATCATGTGCTGGCCGGCCGTGCTCCGTCGGCCCCAGCGGCGGATGGAGGGGATGGCATCCGCCGAGGTCACCGGCGATCCATCCGACCAGGTAAGGCCCTCCCGCAACTCGAAGGACCAGCTCAGCCGGTCCGGTGCCATGGCGAAGCTGCTGGCCATCTGCGGCTGCACGCGCCGCCGCTCATCCATCGCCAGCAGATGGTCATAGACGAGCGCGCCATGCCCATAGGAGATCAGCGAGGTGTTGGAGATCGGATCAAGCGGCCCGATATCGCGCGGGATCACCGCGCGGATGGTGCGCGCACGCGTCGGGCGCGGCTGCGCCGAGACGATTGCCGGAGCGCCGAGCACGCCCATGGTGGAGACGCCGAAGATCCCGCGCCGCGTGAGTCTGATCATTCGTTCTGCTCCCTTGCTATCACCTGGTGCCGAAGCGGCCTGCCGTCGCGCAACCGCGCGATGTTGTCGCAGACGAGTTCGGCAAGCCGCTGCATGCCGGCCGCGCTGCCCACGCCGCCCAGATGAGGCGAGATGATGATGCGCGGATGCTCCCAGAGCGGCGATTCGGCAGGCAGCGGCTCGGGCGTCGTGACGTCGAGCGCCGCGCCGCCGACCTGTCCGGCCTCGATTGCCTCCAGCAGCGCCCCCTGATCCAGCAGCTCGCCGCGCGCGACATTCACCACCAGCGCTCCCCTCCGGCAGGCGGCGAAGGCGTCTCGTCCCATCAATTCCCGCGTCTCAGGCATCAGCGGCAGCGCGACCACCACGGCATCGGCGCGCCCCAGGACCGGATGCAGTGCGTCGAGCCCGTGCACCTCGTCGGCCTCGGGTTCCGGGCGCGGGCGGCGGGTCACGACGAGGACCCGGCAACCGAAGGCGCGGGCACGCTTCGCGACCTCGCGCCCGATGCCGCCGAAGCCGAGTACCGCGACCGTCTTGCCGTCCAGCGAGTCCAGGGCCTCGCGGATCGCGCGGTCCCAGCGCCGCTGCCGCTGCTGCTCGAACAGCACGGGCATCCGGCGGATCATCGAGAGGAGCAGGGTGAGGACATGCTCGGCGACCACGGCCGAATAGGCGTCTCCCGCGTTGCACACCGCGACGCGCGGCGGCACCCCATGCAGCACCGCGCCCTCATAGCCGGCGGTCAGGAACTGCAGCAGGCGCAGAGAACCGCCTTGCGCTCGGAAGGCGGCGGCGACGCCCGCATCGTATTCGCGCCCGCTGAGGATGGCGGCCTGGGCGTCGGCCAGCTGCCCGGCCACGTCGCCAGCGTGCTTCACCGGCGCGATCACGAGGCCAGGCTGGTCGGCGAGCATGGTGCGCAGCGCCCGGTGTCCCGTGATGGGCCAGAGCAGTACCTTCATGGCCGGCATGCCGGCATGGGTCGGGCTGCGCGCACCTCGTTTCCTTCCCGGCCGTCACGGCCGCGCGGACTATACACAGCACGAAGTTGTATGGCAACATGACAGCATTGCCGCCGGAGAGACCGACATGTCCAGGATCGTGAGCATCGAGGACCTGCATTGCGACGCTGGCTGGCGCGTCTTCTCCTTCCTGAAGATCACCACCGACGACGGCATCGTCGGCTGGTCGGAGTTCAACGAAGGCAATGGCGGCGCCGGCCTGCGCAACGCCATCCGTGCACTCGGCGCGGAGTTGATCGGGACCGATCCCCGCCCGATCGAGCACATCGTCGCGCTGATGCACGGCATCACCCGCCAGGCACCGGGTGGCATCAACCAGCGCGCGATCGCTGCCATCGAGAACGCGCTGCTCGACATCAAGGGCAAGATGCTCGGCGTGCCAGTCTATGAGCTGTTCGGAGGCCCGATCCGCAGGCGCATGCCGCTCTACTGGTCCCATTGCGGCGGGCCGCGGGTGAAGAACGCGGCGGTGCTCGGTGTGGAGCCGATCCGCTCGCTGGACGGCATCGTGAAGCTCGGGCGGGAGGTGCGCCAAGCCGGCTTCAAGGCGCTGAAGGCGAACATCTACCTGTTCGACGGACCGAAGCCCGTGGTGCATCAGCCCGGCTTCGCGCGCGAGGATGGCTGGCCCGAACTGGTCGCGACGCCGCGCGTGCTCGCCGCCATCACCGACCAGCTTGCCGCCTTCCGCGAGGGCGCGGGGAAGGATTGCGAACTGCTGCTCGACGCCAACTTCAACTTCAGGACGCACGGCTTCCAGAAGGTCGCGCGCGCCGTGGAGCCCTTCAATCTGCGCTGGCTGGAGATCGACACATACGACCCGGGGGCGCTGGCCGATATCCGGCGCAGCACCTCCGTTCCGATCGCCTCGCTGGAATCGCTCTATGGCCGGCGCGCCTATCGCCCCTTCCTCGAAGCGTACAGCACGGACATCGCGATCATCGACGTGCCTTGGAACGGCTTCGGCGAATCGCTCAAGATCGCCGCGATGGTCGAGCCCTACGAGGTCAATGTGGCGCCGCACAACTTCCACGGCCATCTCGCCACCTTCATGAGCGCGCATTTCTGCGCCGTGGTGCCGCACTTCGAGATCATGGAGATGGATGTCGACCGCGTCCCCTGGATGGACGAGGTCGTCACCGTGCAGCCGGTGATCGAGGATGGCCAGCTGGTGCTGCCGACCGGCCCCGGCTGGGGCACCGACATCAACGAGGACGTCGTGCGCGCGCATCCGCCGAAAGGCGGATGAGTCAGGTCTCCTCGAGTCCGATCAGGATCCGGTAGCGCTTCCGCGACGCCTCGAGATGCGCGCGCATCGTGTTGCGCGCCAGTTCCGCCTCGCCGTCGCGGATCGCGCCGTAGATGCAGCGGTGCTCCTGCTGCACATCGGCAAGGTAGCCCTGCCGCGTCGCCGCGTCGCGGAACTGCAGCCGCAGGCGGTCGCGCGGGATCAGGATCGTCCCGAGGAACTGCGCGAAGCGTCCGAAATAGGGATTGCCCGTCGCGTCGGCGATGGCGCAGTGGAACTCGAAATCCGCCTGGGCGCCGAATTCGCCCGCGCGGACCAGGTCGTCCAGGCGGTCCAGGCAGCGGCCGATGCGGTCGATCGCCTCGCGGTCGCGCCGTTCCGCGGCGGCGCCGGCCGCCTCCACCTCGCAGGCCAGGCGGAGCTGCATGATGTGCAGCACTTCCGGCAGCGAGTGCAGGTCCTCCGGCGCGATCGTGAAGGGCAGGCTCTTCGCCTGCTCCGAGACGAAGGCCCCCGCGCCCTGCCGCGTCACGACAAGGCCCCGCGCGCGCAGCGCGGAGATCGCCTCGCGCACCACCGTGCGGCTCACGCCGAAGCGGGCGATCAGGCTGTGCTCCGTCGGCAGCCGCTCGCCGGGGCCGAAGCGGCCGGAGAGGATGTCCTGCCGGAGAAGCTCGGCTAGCTGGGAGGTGCGGCTTGGTGCCGTGAGCAGGACGCGGGTCGAATCGTTACTCAAGCGGGCTCCGTGGTGCCTGACCGGCGCGGTTCGCCGCGCCGCACTTGTCCTATTGTCATGCAAGTTCAGGCGAGGCAAGGTCAATCGGAAGCCGGCCCGACAGCAGGTCGGCCTGCCCCGGGAGAACGGTCCTTGCCGAGACATCCTCCGCCTCGCCTCGTCGGTTCGTTCGTCGGCGCCGGCGCATGCTGATCTACGCCATCCGCCGTCTGTTCTCGGTGATCCCCGTGATGGCGGTCGTCGCCATCGTGGTTTTCCTGCTCGTCCGCCTCGCGCCGGGCGACCCGGCCGTCGTCATTGCCGGCGAGAACGCGACCGATGCGGATGTGGAGCAGGTGCGGCTCGCCCTCGGGCTCGATCGGCCGCTCTGGGAGCAGTTCTTCGTCTGGATCGGCGCCGTCCTGCAGGGCGATCTCGGCATCTCCGTCTTCTCGCGCGAGCCGGTGGCGCAGCTGATGCTGGAACGCGCCGAGCCGACCATCGCGCTCGCCTTCACCACGCTGTTGACGGCCGCGACCATCGCCGTGCTGTTCGGCGTCGCCGCCGCCGCAACGGCGGGATCCGGTCTCGATCGGGGGCTGATGGCCTTCGCCGCGCTGAGCTTCTCCATGCCGGCCTTTGTCGTGGGCTACCTGCTGATCTTCGTGTTCGCCATCTGGCTGCGCTGGCTGCCGGTGCAGGGCTACGTGCCGATCGCCGAGGGCATCGGCGCCTGGCTGCCGCATATCGTGCTGCCGACGCTCACGCTCAGCCTCGCCTACATCGCGCTGATCGCGCGGATCACCCGCGCCGCCATGCTGGAAGTGCTGGCCGAGGATTACATCCGGACTGCGGACGCCAAGGGGGTTCCCGCCCGCCGCCGCCTGATGCGCCACGCGCTGAAGAACGCCGCGGTGCCGATCGTCACCGTTGTCGGCATCGGCTTCGCGCTGCTGATCAGCGGCGTCGTGATCACCGAGACCGTCTTCAACGTGCCCGGCGTCGGTCGCCTGGTGGTGGATGCGATCGGCCGCCGCGACTACCCGATCATCCAGGGTGCGGTGCTGGTCTTCGCCGCGATCTACGTGCTGGTGAACCTGCTCGTGGATCTGTCCTACGCGCTGTTCGATCCTCGGATCAGGTACTGAGCCATGGTCGCCACCTCCACCGTGGTCCGGCCGACGAGCGCCACAGGACCCGTGCCGCTGCGCCGCCGAAGCCTGCTGCGGCGGCAGCCGACCGTCGTGCTGGGCGTGGCCATCCTGGTGTCGCTGATCGCGCTTGCGGGCCTTGCCCCCTGGATCGCGCCGGACCCGATGGCGATGGACATCTCCGCACGCCTGCAGGGACCTTCGGCGCAGCACTGGTTCGGAACCGACAATTTCGGCCGCGACATCTTCGCCCGCACCCTGCACGGCGCGCGCATCTCGCTCGTGGTCGGGCTGGCTGTCGCGGCGCTGTCCGTCCTCATCGGCCTGCCGGTCGGCCTCGTATCCGGCTATGACCGTCGCGCGGATGCGGTGCTGATGCGCGTCATGGACGGGCTGATGTCGATCCCGACCATCCTGCTCGCCATCGCGCTGGTCTCCATCAACCAGGCGAGCATCCTGATCGTCATTGTCGCGATCGCGGTGCCGGAATCGCCCCGCATCGCCCGCCTCGTCCGCTCCGTCGTGCTGAAGACGCGCGAGATGACCTTCGTCGAGGCCGCCGTCTCGGCCGGCAGCCGCGACCGCAAGATCATCCTCCGCCACATCCTGCCGAGCACCATCCCGCCGCTGATCGTGCAGGCGACTTATGTGGTCGCTGCCGCGGTGCTGGTGGAAGCCGGCCTGTCCTTCCTCGGCACCGGCGTCTCGCAGGAGACGCCGACCTGGGGGAACATGATCGCGGCGAACCGCCTCTACCTCTCGCGCGCGCCCTGGACGATCTTCTTCCCTGGCCTGTTCCTGACACTGACCATCCTGGCGGTGAACCTGATCGGCGACGGGCTGCGCGACCGGCTCGATCCGCGCCTCGCGAGGCAGATGTGAGCGCCTCGCCGCTGCTCGAGGTGCGCGACCTGCGCACCCATATCGACACGCCGAACGGCACGTTGCGCGCGGTGGACGGCGTCTCCTTCAGCGTCGACGCCGGCGACACGCTCGGCATCGTCGGCGAATCGGGCTGCGGCAAGAGCATCACGGCGCTCTCGCTGATGCGCCTGCTGCCGGCGAAGATAGCGCGCATCGCCGGCGGCTCGATCCGCCTGGAGGGCGAGGACCTGCTGGGGCTCAGCCCCGAGCGGATGCGCCGGATCCGCGGCAACCGGATGGCGATGATCTTCCAGGAGCCGATGACATCGCTGAACCCGGTGCTGACCATCGGCGACCAGATCGCCGAGTCGGTGATGCTGCACCGGGGCCTGTCCCGCGCCGCCGCGCTGGAGCGTGCGACCGAGATGCTGCGCCTGGTCCGCATGCCGGATGCCGAGGCGCGGCTGCATTCCTACCCGCACCAGTTCTCCGGCGGCATGCGTCAGCGCGTGATGATCGCCATGGCGCTGAGCTGCGACCCGCGCCTTCTGATCGCCGATGAGCCGACCACCGCGCTGGACGTGACGATCCAGGCGCAGATCCTCAGCCTCATGGTGGACATCAAGGAACGCCTCGGCACCGCGGTTCTGCTGATCACCCACGACCTCGGCGTGGTGGCCGAGACGTGCCAGCGCGTCATGGTGATGTATGCCGGACGCAAGGCCGAGGAGGCGCCGGTCAACCTGCTCTTCGAGCGCCCGCTGCACCCCTACACGCGCGCGCTGCTGGGCTCGATGCCGGGCCTCCAGCGCGGCCGGCGGCAGCGGCGATTGGACGAGATCCCCGGCATGGTGCCCTCGCTGACCCTGCCGCAGCCCGGCTGTCCCTTCGCCGATCGCTGCCCGCTCGCCACCGACCGTTGCCGGACGCAGATGCCGCCAATGCGCGACTTTGGTGGCGGCCAGCAGGTTGCGTGCTGGGAAGCCGAGGTGGAGTTGGCGGCATGAGCGCATCCGCGCCCGGCGAGGTGCTGCGTGTGCAGGATCTGCGCATGCATTTTCCGATGAAGCGGAAACTGCCCTGGGGAGAACGGCCAACCGTGAAGGCGGTGGACGGCGTCGCCTTCCACGTTCGCTCCGGTGAGACCTTCTGCATCGTTGGCGAATCCGGCTCGGGCAAGTCCACGGTGGGGCGCCTGGCGCTCCGCCTGCTGGATCCCACCGCCGGTCGAATCGTCCTGAACGGCGAGGACGTCACCAGCCTCAGTGCCAGTGCGATGCGGGCGCGCCGCCGCGGCGCGCAGATGGTGTTCCAGGATCCCTACGCCTCGCTGAATCCGCGGCTGGACGCGCTGACCATTGTCGCCGAGCCGCTGGAGAACTTCGCCGATCTCTCGCGCGCTGCGCGTGCCGACACGGTGCGTGAGATCTTCGGCCGCGTCGGCCTGCCGGCGGAGGCGCTGCATCGGCGCCCCTTCGAGTTCTCCGGCGGCCAGCGGCAACGCCTTGCGATCGCCCGCGCGCTTTCGGTGCAGCCCAGTCTCATCGTGGCGGATGAGCCGGTCTCGGCGCTGGATGTGTCCGTGCAGGCGCAGGTGCTGAACCTGCTGATGGACCTGCAGGAGAGCCTCGGCCTTGCCTATCTCTTCATCTCGCATGATCTGCGCGTGGTGGAGCATATCGGCCACACCATCGCCGTGATGTATCTCGGCCGCCTCTGCGAACTGGCGCCGAAGGAGATCTTCTTCGCACAGCCCCTCCACCCCTACTCGGAGGCCCTGATAGCCTCGGCGCCGGCGCCAGACCCGCGCCGCCGGCGCAGGCGCGCGCTGCTCGAAGGCGATATCCCGAGCCCGATGCGCCCGCCGCCCGGATGCCGCTTCCACACGCGCTGCCCCATTGCCGTCGGCCGCTGCAGCGAGGAAGAGCCGACATTGCGCGAGGCAGCGCCTGGCCACTTCGTGGCCTGCCATCTGCGCGGAGGCGCGGCGTGAGCGCGGCCCTCTCGCGTGCCTACAACATCGACGACCTGCACCGCATGGCGCGGCGCCGGCTGCCGCGAGGGCTCCTGGACTTCATTGACCGCGGCAGTGAGGACGACATCGGCCTGCGCCTGAACCGGGAGGCGCTTGACCGCATCAAGCTGCTGCCGCGCATGCTGGTGGATTGCTCGCGGCGCTCGCAGGAGACTGACCTGCTTGGCCGCCGCCACCCCATGCCGGTCGCCGTCGCGCCGACCGGTGCGGCAGGACTCACCTGGTATCATGGCGAGTTGGAGGCGGCGAAGGCAGCGGCGCAGGCCGGGCTCCCCTACGCATTGGCCACGGCGGCGATGACCCCGATGGAGACGATCGCCGAGAAGGCCGGCGGGCGGCTCTGGTTCCAGCTCTACGTCCGCAGCGATCTCGACCTCACCCATCAGCTCATGGACCGCGCCAAGGCTGCCGGCTTCGAGGGGCTGATCGTCACCGTGGACAGCCCCGTGGCACCCAATCGCGAGTTCAACGACCGCAACGGCTTCGGTCTGCCCTTCAAGGTGAACGCCCGCTCGGTGGCGGATGTCGCGCGGCGTCCCGGCTGGTTCCTGCGTGTGCTGATGCGCTACCTGACCACCACGGGCATGCCGCGCTACGAGAACTATCCACAGGCGCACCAGACGAGCGTGACTCGCGGCGCGGCGCGCACCGGCTCCATGCGCACGGACAAGCTGAGCTGGGAGGATCTGGCGCGGCTGCGCGAGCGCTGGAACGGCCTGTTCATCGTGAAGGGTCTGATGCATCCCGATGATGCCGCCCGTGCCAGCCGGGAAGGCGTGGATGCGATCATCATCTCCAACCATGGCGGTCGGAACGTCGACAGCGCCCCGGCGGCGATCGACCTGCTGCCGGGTGCCGTGCAGGCGGTCGCGCGGCGGACGCCCATCCTGTTCGACAGCGGCATCCGGCGCGGCAGCGACATCGTGAAGGCGCTGGCGCTAGGGGCAAGCGGCGTGCTCGTCGGCCGACCGATCCTCTGGGGCACGGCGGTCGCCGGCGCGGCGGGGGCACTCCACGCGCTCAACCTCCTCAAGCGGGAACTCGACATCACGCAAGCCATGATCGGTTGCCCAACCATCGCCGACATCGACGAGCGTGCCCTGTTCCTGCGGTCCCGAGAGCAACCCGCTGACGCACCATTCCGCGCGTCAGCCTGAGAACACGGCAGCCCCTACTCCGCGCGCAGATTGTTCCGCCGGATCACCTCGCCATAGGACGCGGTCTGCTCCGCCAGGCGGCGGCGCAGCGGCTCCGCGCCGTCCACCACGACCTCGGCGCCGAGGCCGGCGACGCGGTTGCGCAGCTCCGTCTCGTTCATGATGGCGGCGATCTCGCGCTCCAGCCGCTCGACGACCGGGCGCGGCGTCTGGCCCTGGACGAACACGCCCTGCCAGGTGCCGACATCGGCTACCGGCCATCCCATCTCGCGGAAGGTTGGCAGGTTCGGCACCGCCTCCTGCCGCCGCGGCCCGGTCACGGCGATGCCGCGCATCTGCCCGCGCTGCACGAAGGGCAGCGAGAGCGTGAGGCCGGCCATGGAAAGGTTCGCCTCGTTCGAGACGAGCGCCATCATCGCCGGCGCGCCGCCGCGATAGGCGATCGAGACCACCTCCGTCTGCCAATGCGCGGCCAGCGACAGACCGACGATATGGCTCAGCGTGCCGATGCCGGCATTTGCCACGTTGAGCCGTCCGGGATTGGCCTTGACCCAGGCGACCAGCCCGGCCGCGTCCTGCACGGGCAGCGCATTGTTCACCACCAGCAGATACGGCGCGAAGATCAGCGTCTGCACCGCGGCCAGCTCGCGTTCCACGTCGAAGGGCATGCGCGCATAGAGGGAAGGATTGGTGGCGAGCACGGAGATGTCGAGGAGGAGGATGTTGTGCCCGTCCGGCCGGCTCTTGGCGACGAAATCCGCGCCGACATTCCCGCCCGCGCCGGCGCGGTTCTCCACCACCACGGTCTGGCCGATGCGCTGCGACAGCAGCGGCGCGATGAGCCGCGCGAGCAGGTCGCTGGTGCCGCCGGGCGCGACCGGCACGATGATCCGCACGGTCTGGTTGAACTCCTGCGCATGAAGCGCCGGCGTCGCCAGCAATGCTGAGGCGGTGGCGGCCGAGAGCAGGGCGCGGCGATGCATGGCTGTGGTTTCCTCCTTCTTTCGCACGGCACGACGGCGCCGGCGGCTTGGGACGATCCTGCTTCGGGAAGGCGCGGCGCGCCCCGCCTGTTCCTTCAAGACTGTTTTTCCCGCGTGTCATGCTTTGCGCGGGGGTGCCACGGCGTTAGGCTTGCAGTCCTTGCAGAGTTGACCACAGCGGAACCGACGATGCGTGGCGCCAGGGAGGGGTCCTGACCGCATGGCGGACAAGGCGCAATCGCCGGACCCCGAAGCGCTGATGGCGGAATACATCCGCAACCGCGGCGACATCTTCGAGGAATGGCACTTCATGGCGAAGTACATCCCGCGGACCATCATGCTGCAGCACGATGCGTCCGGCTACATTCTCCAGAACGCCAACAAGACCACACCCGACCAGGAACTCTCCGTCGTCATGCGGGAGCTGATTGCGACCGCCTATCTCAGCGCCAAGGGCGACCAACGCTTTGCCGCGAACCATGTCCGGCGGCTCTACCGCATGGGCGTGAACAACGCGCTGATCTTCGAGGCCGCGGAGGCGATCGCCCCGGTGGTGGGCCATTCCACGATCTCGCATGTCGCGCGTTCGATCATGCTGGCGAACGACCCCGCCTATCCCTTCGGCGCGATGCCGCCGGGCGGCGAGCCGCAGGCGATCACGCCCTTCCCCGAGCTCGATCTCGGCCGGACACCCTCGTCCGACGCCGGGTCCATCGGCGAGACCGAGGATTGGCGCATCATGGCCGAGATCGATCCGGAGCTCGCGCGCCGTAGCGCAGCCTTCGTGGACCATTGCCTGGCGATCGGGCGGGAGCCGATGCCGCTGCTCGGCCCCGGGCCGCGTGCCCTCGTCGCCATAGCGGCGCTCTGCGCGCGCGGCGAGGCGGAGATCGCCGCGAGCTTCATCCGCCGCGCCTACGCGCACGGCCTGAACCGCCGCAAGGTGCTGGAGGCGATCTCTGTCGTCTACAACATGACCGGCGCCGTGAGCGTCCAGATCGGCATCCGCGCCATGCGCCTCGCCGAGGCCACCTGACCGGCGTGCGCAGGCCCCCACCGACGAAGAGGGCCGCAAGGACAAGGAGGAGACGATCATGCAGCTCACCCGCCGTAGTCTCGGCCGCGGCACGGCCGGCCTGTTGCTTGGCACGACGGCTGGCGCCGCCGCGCAGGACTACCCCACGCGCCCCGTGCGCATCCTGGTCGGCGCCGGCCCCGGCGGCACGGCCGATGTCGTGGCACGGCTGATCGCGCAGGATCTCACCGCCGCGCTCGGGCAATCCTTCGTCGTGGAGAACCGCGCCGGCGCCTCCTCCACGCTCGCGGCCGGCGCCGTCGCGACCGCGGCACCCGATGGCTACACGCTGCTGCTCGGCGCCTCCAACACGCATGCCATCGGGCCGAACCTGATGCGCACCGCCTACAGCCACATCAACGATTTTGCGCCGGTCTCGCTGTTCTGCACGGGGCCGCTCATGCTCGTGGTGAATCCCGAGGAGCTCGACGTCCGCACCGTGCCGGAGCTGTTGGAGAAGCTGAAGGCGGCCCCCGGCCGCTACAATTTCGGCTCCACCTCGATCGGCACCGGCCAGCATATCGCGGGTGAGCTGCTGAAGCTGCGCACCGGCACGCGGGCCGAGCACATCCCCTACGCCACCGGCAGCGGCCAGATGCTGGCGGGGCTGCTGGGCAAGCAGGTGCAGTTCGCCTTCGACAGCGTGCAGACCATGCTGCCGCAGACCCGCGACGGCAGGCTGCGCGGCATCGCGGTGTCCAGCCGCGATCGCGTCGCCGTGGTGCCGGACCTGCCGGCCATGTCGGAATTCGTCGGCGAATTCGACATCTACAACTGGTGGGGTATCTTCGCCCCCGCGCAGACGCCGCGCCCGATCGTGGAGCGCCTGAGCAGCCGCATCCAGCGCATGGTGCGCACGCCGGAGATGCGCCAGCGCATCCTGGATTTCGGCTGCGTCCCCAGCGGCAACACGCCCGAGGAATTCGCTGCCCATGTGCGCAGCGAGACCGCGAAATACGGCGCGATCATCCGCGAAGCCGGCATCCGCCTGGAATAGCGACATCGGGAGAACCGCATGCTGCGCAGCGACGACCGCATCCTCACCACCCATACAGGCAGCCTGCCGCGGCCGCCGGCGCTGACGCGGCTCTTCGTCGGGCGCATCCGCGGCGAGACGGTGGACGATGCCGCGATCGAGGCCGCCGGCCGCGCCGCCGTGGCCGAGGTGGTACCGCGCCAGATCGCCGCCGGCATTGATGTTGGCAATGACGGCGAACAGATGCGGGAAGCCTTCTTCCTCTATCTCAGCCGCCGCCTCACCGGCTTCGGCGGCGCCTGGGACCGCCCGCCGCGCGCGGATGTGGAGCAGTACCCCGCGTTCAAGAGGATGATGGCGGCGGCCAATGCGGCGAAGGTCTCCGTCAGCGGCCGCGACCAGGTGCCCAAGGCGATCGGCGCGATCCGCTACATCGACGCCAGCGCGATCGAGGAGGAATGCGCGAACTTCCGCGCCGTGCTGGGCCAGCAGGCCAAGCCCTTCCGCGAGGCCTTCATGACGGCGCCATCGCCCGGCATCCTCGCGCGGTCCCTGCTGAACGAATACTACGATACCGAGACTGCCTATCTCGATGCGCTCGGCGCCGCGCTGCGCGTGGAATACGAGGCGATCGTTCGCAACGGCTTCCTGCTGCAGATCGACGCGCCGGACCTGGCGCTTGAACGCCACATCTCCTTCGCGGACCGGCCCCTGGCGGAGTTCATCGCCTTCGTCGAGAGCGTGGTGGAGACGATCAACCGCGCCATCGAGGACATCCCGCGCGACCGCGTGAGGCTGCATGTCTGCTGGGGCAACTACGAAGGCCCGCATGACCGGGACGTGCCGCTGCAGGACATCCTGCCGGCGATCGCCAAGGCCCGCGTCGGCGGCTTCGTGCTGCCTTTCGCCAATCCGCGCCACGCGCATGAATACCGGTGCCTCGGGGGCACGCTCGCCGACGACCAGGTGGTCGTCGCCGGCGTGGTGGATACGCTCACCAACGTGATCGAGCACCCCGAGGTGATCGCCGAACGGCTCGAGCGCGTGGCGCATGTGCTGGGCGATCCGCGCCGCGTGATGGCTGGCACGGATTGCGGATTCGATACCGGCGCGGGCGCCGGCCGCGTGGCGGAGGACATCGTCTGGGCGAAGTTCGCCTCGCTTCGCGAGGGCGCAACGCTCGCAACGGATCGGCTCTTTCGATAGTCCGCTTCGAGGACATCGTCCTGTCCTGCCTGGGCGGGAGAAGGCCGGGGTGAGGGTGGGCGTACCGCGCCAATCCGCGCCACGTCACGCCACTATGGCGCCCGCCCGGGATCGGAATACCCTGTCCGGCCAGGCAGGTAAGCGCAGGGAGCCTCCCCGGCTTGAACAGGTTCGCGGCGATCAGCGTGTTCACCCGCGTGGTCGAGTGCGGAAGCTTCACCGCCGCCGCGAAGCGCCTGGCCATCTCCGTCTCGGCGGTGACCAAGGCCATAGCCCGGCTGGAGGATGATCTCGGCATCCAGCTCTTCAATCGCACCACGCGCCAGCTCAGCACGACCGAGGCGGGGCAGGAGTACTACGAGCGCTGCGTGCGCGTCCTGGCCGAGCTTGACGAGGCCGAGACCCTGCTGCGCAACCGCAACGCCGCGATCGAGGGCCGCGTCCGCGCGGTCGTCCCCTTCTCCTTCGGCCGCGTCACGCTGGTGCCGGAACTGCCCGCCTTCCTCGCGCGCTATCCCGACATCACCGTGGAGCTGAGCTTCAGCGACCTCGCCAGCGACCTGGTGGCGGAAGGCTTCGACCTCGCGGTGCGAACCGGCCATGTGCAGGATTCGCAGCTCACCCGCCGCCTGCTGACGCGCGGGCCGCAGGTGACCGCCGCCGCCCCCGCCTATCTCGCCGAACGCGGCACGCCGCGGCAGCCTCACGACCTGCTCCGCCACAACTGCATCATCGGCCGCTTCGGCGCGGATTGGTCCTTCCTTGGCGCCGACGGCATGCCGCTCACCGTGCGGGTCGCCGGCAATGCCGTGATCAACAGCGGCGACGCGCTGCGGGAGGCGGGCGTCGCCGGCCTCGGCATCGTGCAGGGCACGCATTGGCTATTCCGCAAGGACCTCGCCTCAGGCCGGCTGGTGCCGATCCTCGGGGATTTCGCCGCGGAGGGGCTGCCGATCTCCGTGCTCTACGTCGGAAGGCGGCACCTGCCGCGGAAGATCCGCGTGTTCCTCGATTTCCTCATCGAGATCACCAAGGCCGGCTAATCCGCGCCGCCTTCCTTCTTCTCCTCCGGTGCCCAGGGCGCAGCCTTCGCGTCGCCCTGCAGCACCTCCAGATACTGCTTCACCGCATGCGACATGCAGGGCCAGCCCGTGTACATGCCGACATGCATGATGACCTCCATGATCTCCTCATGCGTCACGCCAAGCTTCTTGGCGCTGCGGAAATGCGAATGGCTGCCGGTCGGCCGCGACATCGCGATGTTGGCGGCCAGCGTGATGAGCTGACGGTCCCGCAGCGAGAGATGCGGGCGCTGCCAGATCTCGCCGAACAGGAAGCCGACGGAATAGCGGTACATGTCCTCCGACAGGGCCTTGTGGTCCTGCATCGTCGCCTCGCGGCCCATCTCCGTGAGCAGCTTCATGCCGCGTTCGAAGTGCTCGTCATCCACGATGGACACTGGCGTCTCTCCCTCTGTCACGCGGCGCTGCGCTGGCCGGACCGGATGGCCGCGTTCACCCGCGGCATCACCTCCTCCGCCATCAGCTGCATGGACCGCTTGGTCAAGGCCGGATCCACCCAATCCATGCCGGCATAGACGATCTCCCCGAAGTCGCCGATCTCCTCGCGCAGCGCGAGGATGCGGTCCACCACGCGGTTCACCGTGCCGAAGATGACGAGCTGGTCCATCACGAAATCCCAGGTCACGGCTTCGTCCGGCTGGTCCCGGCTTTCCTTCATCACGAAGAGCCGCTTGCTGCGATGCAACTTGGCCAGGATCTGCCGGTAATAGGCGCCGTAGGGGCTGTTCGGATCGGTGCGCCCGTAGCGCTCCGCCGTCCGCTCGTCATCCGCGACGAAGATGGTGCGCGCCACGCGCCAATCCGCGGGATCCGCGATCGCGCCGACAGCGGCCTTGCCCTCCACGTAGTTCTGCCAATGGGAGGGCAGCCAGCGTGACAGCAGGAAGTTGGCCGAGAGCGGGTGGAAATCGCGCTTGCCCATTTCCACCACGCCCTTGGAGAAGGGCGCGAGCACCGTGCCCACGATCTCCGGGTAGGGCCTCTGGTAGGGCTTGGGCAGCACGCCGACGCCGAGGTTGAGCGCCATGGTCCGCCGCGTGGAGACCTTGAAGCGGTTGTCCGGGAGGTCGATGTCGTAGGGCGGGTCGCGCTTCCAGATCTCCAGAATGACGTCGATCGCTTCCGCGAACATCTTGTTGCGGTCCTCGTCGAGGATGCCGAGCGCTTCCGCATCGGTGGACAGGGCGCCCGGGCTGACGCCGAAGATGAAGCGCCCCTCCGCCAGGTGATCCAGCATCGCCGCCTGCGATGCGACCAGAACGGGATGGGATTGCGACAGGTTGGACGTGCCGGTCGCCAGCTTGATCGTCCTGGTGTCGCTGACCAGTGAGGCCAGGAACATCATGCTGTTGGTCACGCGTTCCATACGGTCGGTCAGGTGCTCGCCGATGAAGGCGTCATGGAAACCCAGCCGGTCCGCGAGGATGACGGTCTCCCGATCCTCCTTCAGCGTCTGCGCCCAGTCGCGGTCAGCGCCGTGCATCGGCATGGTGAAGAAGCCGAGTCTCATGTCTTCTCCCCGGGCGTCCTGCCAGAGCGCGGCAGCGGTCGCCTCGGAATCTAGCGGCGGCAGGCCCCGCCGGAACGCTCCCAACGGGTCAAGAGTGCCTTTCTGATCTGTCCGAAAGCCTGCTGGCGAGGAGCTGCGCCGCCAGGCTGCCAGCTTCAGTGGGCGGGGCAGCAGCAGCCGATCACCGCGGGGCGCGGCGGGCGATCGGGATGGCCACGCGCGTCGATGCTCCAGGTGGTGCCGGCCCTGCAACGGCTTGCCGCCCGGCTCGGCTCCGCCCTAGCGTCGCACGCAACCTAGGAGGGATCGAGCGGTGCTGCACGATTCTGGAATGATCAGCCGGCCGCCTCGGCAAGAGCTGCCGCGCCGCCAACTCTTGGCGTCGGCCCTCGCCGTTTGCGCCCCATCCGTCGCCCTCGGCCAGGGCGCCTGGCCACGGACCACGAGGCTCGTCATCGCCTTCCCGCCGGGCGGCGGCACCGATGCGGTGGCCCGGCTCATTGCCGGCCCGATGGGCCGGAGCCTTGGAACGAACGTCGTGGCTGAGAACCGGCCGGGCGCCGCCGGTACGCTGGCCGGCGGAGAGGTCGCGCGCGCCGAGGCGGATGGCGGCACGCTGCTGGTGGATTCGTCGAGCCACCTGCTGGCGCCCTTCGTCATGCGCTCGCCACCCGCCCGCTACGAGGCCGCCTTCACCCCGGTCACCAAGCTCGTCGTCTATCCCCAGCTCTTCGTCGTCCGCGCGAACGCCCCCTACCGCAGCTTCGCGGAGTTCCTGGCGGAAGCGCGGCGGCGGCCGGGCGCGCTGACCTTCGCGTTGCCGGGCAACGGCACGCAGCAGCATCTGGCCGGCGCGATGCTGTTCCGCCGCGCGGAGGTCTCCCTGCTCGATGTCGCCTATCGCGGCTCCGCCGCCGCGGTGCAGTCCGTGCTCGCGGGCGAGACGGACAGCGTCATCAACCTCGCCGCCGCGCTGCCGCTGGTGCGCGATGGCGCGCTGCGCGCGCTGGCCGTCACCTCGCCCGAGCGGATGCGGTTGCTGCCCGACGTGCCGACCTTCGCCGAGCTCGGCTATGGCGACTTCGAGCTGAGCGACTGGAGCGGGATGTGGGCGCCGGCCGGGCTGCGGCCGGAGCTGGCGCAGCGAATCGCCGAGGCCGCCCGTCAGGCCCTCGAAAACCCGGAGCTGCGTGACCGTCTGACCGCCGCTGGCGGCATTCCCGTCGGCAGCGCGCCCGACCTCTTCGCCGCCGAGATCGCGCGGCAGCGCACGGCGCTGGCCGCGGCGGCGGCGAGCGCGCGGATCTCCACGGAATGACGGCGGGCCCGGACGCGGTCCACCGCCTGATCGCAGCGCGCCAGGGCGAGCATCTCGACCAGCTTCGCGGCTACATGGGCGTGCCGAGCACGCTCGGGGATGCGGAAGGCGTCGGGCGCGCCGCGGCCTTCCTGGCGGAGCGGTTGCGTGCGCTCGGCTGCCAGGTGGTGGAGATCCTGGAGGGGCACGGGCTGCCCGCGGTCTGGGCCAGCCTCGAGGCCGGCGCGCCGCGGACCCTCGGCGTCTATGGCTATCTCGACACCAACAGCCTCGGCAGCGGATGGACGGTGGACCCCTACGCCGGCGTTGCCGCGCCGCATGCGCGCTTCCCGCGCGTCCTCTATGGGCGCGGTGCCGCCAGCAAGGGCGGTCTGCTCGCCTTCATCCAGGCGGTGCAGGCGATCCGCGACGCTGGCGCGCCGGTTCCGGCCAACCTGCATTTCCTGGTCGAAGGCGAGGAATTCATCGGCAGCGGACAGATGCCGGGGCTGATTCGCCGCTTCGCCGCGCCGCTGTCGCGGGCGGATGCGGTGGTCTGGCCCGGGCCCGCCCAGGCGACAAACGGCGACGTCGCGCTGTTCCTCGGCAACAAGGGGCTGCTGAAGCTGGAGGTCAGCTGCTCCTCCGAGGCGTGGGGGCGCGGCCCGATCGGCGCGGCCGCGCATTCCTCGACCCAGGGCGTGCTGGACTCGCCCACCTGGCGCCTGATCCATGCGCTCGCCACGCTCTACGACCCAGGTGAAGGCCGGATCCTCGTGGAGGGCTTCGCCGAGGGGTTGCGCGGCCCCTCGGCGGAGGACCAGTCGCTGCTCGAGGCGCTCGCCGCGCTCTACCAGGGGCGGGAGGCCGCCGCGGTGCCCGGCATCGGCCCGCGGGCGACCGCGGCGCATTTCCTCAACGACGTCACCGGCATCGAGGTGTTCCGCCGCTATTGCTTCGAGCCGACGATGAACATCGACGGGCTGGCCGCCGGGATGACCGGCCCCGGGACGCCGGCCTGGACGCTGCCCGAGGTCGCGCGATGCACCATTGACCACCGCCTGCCGCCCGACCTCGATCCGGAGGCCTGCCTCGCCCGCATCCGCGCCCATCTCGACCGCCACGGCTATCCCGACATCGGGCTGAAGGTGCTCGGGATGGTCGGGCCGCAGAAGCTGCCTGCCGGGCACCCCCTCGTGCGGGCGGCCGTCGCGGCACTCGCCCGGCGCGGCGTCGCGCCGACGCTCTGGCCCTGCCGCGGCACCAGCGGCCCGTCGGGGCATTTCAGCGCGCTGCTCGGCAAGGGCGTCCTGGGCTCCACCGGGCAGGGCCATGCGAGCGGCCATACCGGACCGGACGAGTTCCTTGTGGTGGAGGGCGATGGGCGGGTCGGCGGGCTGACAGACCTTGTGGGCTCCTTCGCCGACCTGTTGCTGGAATACGCCAGCATCGCCTGATGCCCGGCGCGGCCCGCCCGATCGTGTCGCGCGCCCGCTCCGCCCGCCGCAGCCAACGAGGCCGATCTGCACGAAGGCGCCGCCGCGCAGCATCGACGCAGCCTTCGTCGCGGCCGCCCTCTGGCCTTACGCGACGACCATGAAGTCTGTGGAAGCCAGCGCCGTTCCGGCGCCGAGATTGGCCATCAGCGCCGCGCCTCGCGCGCCGGTGCCATCCACGTCCCAGAGCAGCGTGCCCGTCGCCTGGTCGTAGAGGAACTGGCCGCGCGCGGCGGTGGCGACGCTGCCTTCCACGAAGCGCCCGGTGGCGGCGAGATCCATGTCCTCCCGCAGCCCGCCCCGAAAGCCGGAGGCGTCCACCCAGAGCCGGTCCTCGCCGCTGACGAAGCCGATGATCCGGTCGCGGCCTTCCGCCGCGCTGTCCCAGCGGAACAGGTCGGCCCCCGCGCCGCCCTCCATCGTGTCGGCACCGAGGCTGCCAGCGAGCAGGTCGTCGCCGCCATTGCCGACCAGGCGGTCATTGCCGGTCCAGCCCATGAGCACGTCGCCCGAGGCGCCGCCGCGCAACACGTCGTTGCCCGGTCCGCCATCGAACACGACATAGAAGCTGGCGGCGGTGGCGTTCATCACGTCGCGCCCGCTGCCGGCGGTGACGTGCAGCGTCTCGACATTGCGCACCGTCGCCGTCACCGCGCCGCCGAGCGTCATGTCGAAGCTGCCGCCATTCGGCCGCATCGAGAAGACGAGTGCGCCGAGCGCGCCGGTGAAGTCCATCAGGAGGCTGTCGATGTCGGCGCCTCCGTCAATCAGGTCCCCGCCACCGCCGGAGAGGAGGAGGTCGTGGCCCTCGCCGCCAAGCAGCGTGTCGGCGTCGGTCGCGGCGTAGCTGCCGGCGAGCAGCGCGCCGGTGGCCTCGGGCTCCTGCGTGTGGTCGGCCAGCACGTCATGCCCGCCGCCGCCCGCCAGGTGATCCGCGCCGGCGCCGCCGGTCAGCAGGTCGTCATCCTCGCCGCCCTCCAGCCTGTCCGCGCCGCCGCCGGCGATCATCGTGTCGTTGCCGGCGCCGCCGGACAGCGTGTCCTCCGCGCCATCCTCCTCGCCTGCCGGGAGCAGGATGCCGAGGCCGTCGGAGATGCGGTCATGCCCGTCGGCGCCGGAGACGATATCCGCGCCGAGCCCGCCTTCCAGGCTGTCATCGCCCGCGCCGCCCTCGACCGTGTCGTCGCCGGCATAGGCCGAGATGTAGTCGTTGCCGTCGCGGCCGAGCAGGCGATTGGCGCCATCGCTGCCGCCGAGGCTGTCATTCCCCGCGCCGCCCATCAGGCCCTCCGGCGCATCCAGCCAGGTGTCGCCCGCGGCGTGCCCGGAGGCCGAGAGGAAGGCGCGGATGTCCACCAGCACGCCGGCGGTATCGCTGCGGTAGTCGGCGTAGTCGAAGCCGCCGCCGAAGAAGAGCCGGTCGGGGCCGCCGGCGCCTTCCAGCACGTTGTCGCCGGAACCGCCCGTGAGCGTATCGGCACCGTCCTCGCCGTAGAAGGACAAGTTCTCCCAGTTCGCGGTGAAGACATCGCCGCCCGCGCCGCCGCGCGCCATCTCGAAGCCCACGACCTGGAAGATGGCCTTGCCGTCCACGGCGAAGCTGTTGGTCGCCCAGTTGAAGCTGCCGGCGGTGCCGCCGACGCGCAGCGTGTCGAAGCCGCCGACCGCGGCGCCGCCATCGCCGTTGACCGAGAGCTCGAAGCCGCTGACGACGATCACGTCGTCACCCTGCTCGCCCGAGATCACGTCGCCGTCGCCGCGTCCGCCGATGGTGTCGCCGCCGGCGCCGCCCCGGATGTAGTTGGCCACGCCGGCGCCGCCCCAGATCTCGTCGCCGAAGGCCGAGCCTTCGATATCCTCGATCGAGACGAGCGTCGGCGGATTGAACACGATGCCGCCGATGCCGGGCGCCAGATCCAGGAACACCGGTCCGGCGCGATCGGCGAAGGACACCAGGTCGAAGCCTTCGCCGCCCCAGTATTCGTCATTGCCGCCGCCGCCATACAGCGTGTCGTTCCCGAACCCGCCGTAGAGCACATCGTCGCCGAGGCCGCCGAACAGCTTGTCGTCACCGGCCGCGCCGTCCAGCGTGTCGTCGCCGGCGCCGCCGTAGAAGTCATGCGCGTCGCCATTGCCCATCATGCTGTCGGCCGCGTCGCCGCCGAGGAAGCTCTCTATGCGCAGGAACACGTCGCCGGTGGCGGCGCCGCCATGCAGGCCGGTGGTCAGGTTGATGGCGACGAAGGCGCCCGTGAACCAGGCGCCGTCGTAGTCGTCGCCGCCGTCCAGCGTGTCGGCGCCGGCGCCGCCGAGCAGCGTGTCGATGCCGCGGCCGCCGATCAGCCGGTCGTTGCCGAAGCCGCCTTCCAGCCAGTCATTGCCCTCGCCGCCTTCCAGCGTCTCCGCGCCGGAACCGCCCTTGATGGTGTCGTCGAAGGCGCTGCCGATGAAGCGCTCGATGGACGTATAGGTGTCGCCGAAGGCGAAGCCGGCGATGCCGCCGCCGAAGGGGCGGTCCACGATGACGCGCGAGGTGCTGAAGGAATAGTCCACCGTGTCGAGCCCGGTGCCGCCGTCTATCGCATCAGGGTCGGCGCCGGGTCGGATCGTGTCGTTGCCGGCCTCGCCCTCCAGGATGTTGAGGCCGCGCGTCTCCTCGATCAGGTCGTTGCCCTCGCCGCCCAGGATCGTGTCGTTGCCGTGCCGGCCGAACAGGAAGTCGTGGCCGCCGACGCCGAGGATGACGTTGTCGCCGTCGTCGCCGGTGATGTTGTCGGTGTGGGCGGAGCCGAGGACATCCTCGATCGAGATCAGCTGGTCCGTCCCGCCCGAGCCCGAGCCGAAGGCGCGCGCCTGGAGCAGGTTCACGGTGACGCCGGCCGCGGCGTTGAACCAGCTCGCCGTATCGCGCCCCTCGCCGCCGTTCAGCGTGTCGAAGCCGGCGAAGCCCTCCAGCGTATCGTTGCCGTTGCGGCCTTCGAGGCGGTTGTTGGCGAGATTGCCGGTGATGATGTCGTCGCCCGAGCCGCCGATCGCGTTCTCGATCAGCGAGCGATTGTCATAGGGCAGGTTGGGCGCGGCCCGGTAGAGCAGGGCGTTGAACACCTGCCCGCGCGCGAAGCCGGTGGCGCCGTCGCCATGCGGACCGCCGCCGAGATTGGCCGCCTGCCAGTTCGAATCGCGGTCCACATCCGTCCAGCCGCCGGGCCGGAGATCAATCTCGAGCTGGTCAATCGTGCCATACAGGCTGAAGTCGTAGGTATCCACGCCGCCGCCATCCCAGATCGTCGTGAACAGCACGTTGATCTCGCGGTTCTCGACGGGGTTGGCGCCATAGATGTCAACGGTCGGCTCCGGCGTCGGCACGCCGTTGATCGCGTAGCTGCCGCTGTCGGGGCTGAAGCGATAGACCGTATCGGTTGCGTTGTGGGTGAAGTCGGCGCCGTACATGTGCTGCAGTGCCGCGATGTCCAGCATCATGAAGCTCTGCGGGAAGTGCTGGACACCCGGCCATGTCCCACTGTCGGCCGTACCGCCCTCGAACGCACGATAGGTCATCATCGTGAACTCGGGCGTGTCCCAGTTCAGCGCCATCGGCACGTTGGAGAACGGCGCCGTCTCGAACGGATGGCGCAGCCCCAGCGCATGCCCGGCCTCGTGCCAGAAGATCGCCCAGCCGACCTCGCCGAAATCCGCATCCAGCCCGTCGCCGAGCCAACCATCACCCGCGGCGCTGCTCTCGCCTGGAAGCCGCGCTGTACCGTTCCCGCCATTCAGGTCGCGCTGCGTCGGGATGTTCGACCCGCCGAAGCGCAGCAGGGCGGCGCCCGGGTTCGCGTCGAGCTCGATGAAATCGAGCGCCGTGAAGCTCTCGACGGAGCGGAAGGCGGAGCGGATCGCCCCCGCCTGCTTGTCGGTGAGCGGCGCAAAATTGCCGGTGTCGATCGCCGCGTCGTACTGGCTGGCGTCCGTCGGGAAGCCGAAGGTCACGCTGGGGCCGACCCAGCGATGCGAGTGGAGCAGCGCATCCACTTCCGCCCTGCCCGAGGTGGTGACAGCAACCGTGTTCGCCATGTTCCTCTCCCGTCCCGACACGCGGACCCGAACAGGCCGCGCTGCGATGCCGCTCCAGCGCCCGGCCCATTGGTGACTACCGCCGCCGCACGTCCCGCGATGTGCGATTCGTCACGCTGGCATCACCGGCGCCGACCGATGGCATGCCCGAATCCCGCCAAGCCGGTCCCGAAACGGCGACGAAGTCGTTCCGAAACCTTTCGAGCCCCCCCTCAGCCCTCCAGCCGGTCGATCGTCGCGTTCGCCGCGCGGACCTGCACCGCGAGTTGCCGCGCCACCATCGCCATGAGATGCCACGCGACGCCGGGCGCCTCGTCGCGCAGCCGCTCCGCCGCCGCCACATCCAGCCGCAGGCAGCGCACGGCGCCACGCGCCGTCGCATCCGCGCTGCGCCGCATCTGCCCGAGCAGCGCGGATTCGCCGAACAGCACGCCCGGCGCAAGCACCGCCAGCCGCGTCGCGGGCCGGGCGTGATCGGCGGGCAGGCTGATCAGCACTTCGCCCGCCAGCAGCAGATAGGCGGCGTCGGAGGGCTCGCCGCGGCGCATGATCGGGCTGCCGGCGGGGAAATGCTGTTCGGCGCAGATCGCGAGCAGCGGCCCCAGCGCGGAACCCGGCAGGCCGAGCGCGCCGAATGCCGCGGCGGGCGCCATCGGCGAGTCGGACGGCGCCGCGCCGACCTCGTCAAGGAGGAGCGCCTCCGCCGCCTCCACCGCCGCGGGCAGGTTGGGGAAGGCCGCGCCCGGCGGCAGCCGCGCCGCGAGGCCGAGTTCCTCCAGCTCCGTCGCCGCCCTCCCGCCCGGATGCAGAGGTGCCAGCAGCACGCGGCCCGGCGCGATGCGGCAGATCTCGAGCAGCCGCCGTCCTCCGGAGAGATCGATTCGCGCGACGCGTGCGAGGTCGAGAATCAGGATCGTCGCGCCGGCCGCGTGCTCCGCCTCGGCACGCTGCAGGGCGCGCTCGGCGCTGCCGAAGAAGATCGCGCCTTCCAGCTCGATCAGCGCGATCGCCTCGCCGGCGCGGCGCAGCGCCTGGTCCTGCTCCGCCGGGCGGCGGATGCGCGACCGCCCGACCGGGTTGCGCGAGACGCGCCGCACCGGCGAGCCGGCCATGGAGGCGGTGAAGATCAGCACCGCGAGAAGCACGCCGGTGCCGACCGCCGCGACCAGCCCGAAGGCGAGTGCGGCCGCCACGACGGCGAGCATGACGAGCCCGTCGCCGGCCCGCCTTGCGCGGCCCGGAGCGCGGCGCATCGGGGACGGTGGGAGCTGGATCAACCGCGCGACGGCGCCGCAGAGCATGCCGGAGAGCGCCGCAAAGGGCAGGGCGGCGACCAGCGCGCCGCCCGCCAGGAGCAGCGCCAGCGGCACCGTGAGGCGCCAGAGCTGCGCCGCCCGGCCACGGCCGCCGGCGCGCCAGCATGCCATGCTGGGTACTGTCAGACCGGATGTGGGCATGCCGCCGCTGCTTGCGCCGCCGAGCATGCCGAATGCCGCGCCGCGCAGGTCCCGCCCGGGGTCGCCGCGGCGCCCCGAGGCCTCGCGCAGCGCCGCCGCGGCCGCCAGGGTCTCGATGCTCGCGAGCAGCGCCAGCGACAGGCCGGCCGACAACAGCCATGCGAGATCGAGCGCCGGCGCCGGTGCGGCGAGCGCCGTGGCGAGCCCTGTGCCGAGCGCCCCGGCATCCGGCGCGACGCCGACCAGCGGCCCGGTCGCGACGCCCGTCCGCGCCAGCAGATGATGCAGGGCGCCAGCCACCAGCAGCGCCTGCAGCGGCGCCGGCACCAGCGGCAGCGGCCTGAGCATCAGCGCCAGCGCGACCGCGCCGACCGCCAGCGCGCCCGGCAACGGGGCGTGCCAGGGCGCCGGGGCGCCCGGCGCCGCCCCCAGCAGCAGGGGCACCTGGCCGAGCACCACCAGCAGCGCGATCGCGTTGCCGAGGCCTTGGGTCACCGGCGTCGGCACCAGCCCTGCCAGCCGCGCGAGGCCGATCGCCGACAGGACGAGCATCAGCAGCCCCGCGAGTCCGGCCAGCAGCATCGCCAGCAGGATCGCCTCGCCGAGGCCCGCCGGCCGCATGGCGGCGAACAGCCCCGCGGTGAGCAGCGCCGTCGCCGCCGTGGTGGTGCCGATCAGCGGTCGGCTCGCGCCCAGCAGCGCGATGGCAAGGCCCGCCGCCACCGAGGCCGCGAGCCCCGCCGCCATGCCGAAGGCCACGCCGGCCGCGCCGAGCGCGGCAAAAGCGATCATGCCATGCGTCAGCGTCTGCGCCGCGGCGAGGATGCCGGCATGCAGGCCGGCGCGCGCCTCGGTCCAGGCGGTCATCGGAGGTCGATCAGCCGGGCCGGCTCCTCGCCCGATCGCAGGGCGGTGCGATCCGACGTCAGCGGCTCGAAGGCCGCGAGGGGGCGGCTCACGCCGCGCAGCAGCAGCTCGCCGACGGCGCGGCCCTGGAAGCCGGCGATTCGCGCGGCCGTGGCGGCGGAGACGAGGAGGCGCGTGCCGAGCCCCTTGTTCGCCGCCTCCAGCCGCGCGGCAAGGTTGATGGTCTCGCCATAGGCCGTGTAGTCGAAATGCCGCCCGCCGCCGAAATCGCCGACCAGCGCCGGGCCGCTATGGACGCCGATGCGCGTGATGCCGAGCGCGACGCCGTCATTCCCGCGCGTGGTGCGGAAGGCTTCGGCGAAGGCGTCGAGGGCGAGCGCGCAGGCCACCGCGCGTGCCGCGTGGTCCGGCTGGTCGTCCGGCGCGCCGAACAGCAGCAGCATGCCATCGCCCATCACCTTCGCCACCGTGCCGCCATGCGCGAAGACGATGTCCGTCATCCCGGCGAGATAGCCGTTGAGCAGCGCCCCGAGCGCCGCCGCGTCCAGCGCCTCGGCGAGCGCGGTGAAGCCGGCGATGTCGGTGAAGATCGCGCTCACCTCGCGCCGCTGTCCGCCGAGGTCGAGCGCGCGCGCCGAATCGGCGAGCTGCCGCGCCAGGTTGGGCGAGAAGTAGCGCGCGAGCGCCGCATGCGCGCGCTCCGCCGCGAGCCGTTGCCCCTCCGCCGCGCGGCGGGCGGCAACGTGGCGGAGCGTCTTCGCCATGGTCGCCTCCAGGTCGGCGAAATCAATGGGCTTGGTCAGGAAATCGAAGGCGCCGCGGTTCATCGCGGTGCGGATGTTCGCCATGTCGCCATAGGCGGAGACGATGACGGTGGCGGGCGGATCCGACATCTCCTGCAGCCGCGCGAGCAGCGTCAGCCCGTCCATCCGCGGCATGTTGATGTCGGCCAGCACGAGCGCCGTCTCCGGCGCCTCCGCCAGCCGCTCCAGCGCCTCGACGCCGTCGCGCGCGAAGTGGAAGGCAAGCCGCCCCTCCCGCGCCTCACGGCGGAACTTCCGGAGGATGAGGGCTTCGAGGTCGGGCTCGTCGTCCACCACCAGGACAAGGCTCATCGCGCGGCCTCGCGCGTGGGGGTCATCGCGCGGCCTCGCGCGTGGGGGTCATCGCGCGGCCTCGCGCGTGGAACTCATTGCGCGGCCTCGCGCGCGCGCACGCGCCGCTCGATCTCCTCGCGCAGCAGGGCGAAATCGATGGGCTTCGCGATCAGCCCCTCGGCGCCACCAGCCTCGGCGCGGGCGCGCGTCGCGGCATCGTCATAGGCGGTGATCATCACGACCGGCAGGTCCGGCCGCAGCGCGCGGGCACGGGCGAGCAGGTCGAAGCCGCTCATCCCCGGCATGTTCACGTCCGAGAGCAGCAGGATGATGTCGCGCCCCCGCGCGGCCGCGATCAGCCCGAGGGCCTGCGGGCCGGAAGCGGCGAAATCCATGGCGAAGCGGCCCTGTCGCACGTCGCGGCGGAACTGCTGGCGGAACAGCGCCTCGATGTCGGGCTCGTCATCCACGACGAGGAGCAGAAGGTTCACGCCGCGCGCTCCGTGGCCGGCGCGCCGCGCGGCAGGGTGATGGTGAACTCGGTCCAGGCGCCGGGCTCGGTGGCCACCTCGATCGCGCCGCCATGCTGCTGCACGACGATGTCGTGCGAGAGCGAGAGGCCGAGGCCGGTGCCCTGGCCCGGCGGCTTGGTGGTGAAGAAGGGCTCGAAGATGTGGCTGCGCACGGCCTCCGGGATGCCGGTGCCATTATCGCGTACCCGGACGGCGACGTCGCCCGTGCGCGCCTCGGTCGCGACGAGAAGATGCGGCTGGAAGCCGGGCGCCTCCTTCTGGTGGACGGCGTGGAAGGCGTTGCCGAACAGGTTGAGAAGCACGCGGGTGAACTCCTGCGGATAGAGCTCGACCTGGCCGATCGCGGGATCGAGCCGCCTGTCGAGCGTGACGTTGAAGCCCGGGCGGTCGGCACGCGCGCCGTGCCAGGCGAGGTTCAGCGTCTCCTCAACGAGCGCATTCAGGTCCACGCGTCGCCGCTCGCCCTTCCCCTCCCGTGAATGGGCCAGCATGTTGCGCACGATGCTGTCCGCGCGGCGGCCATGCGCGGCAACCTTGACGAGATTGTCGCGCAGCATCCCGCAGAGCTCGTCGATCTCGCCGCGCAGGCCGGGATCGAGCGCGTGGCCGGCGCGGTCCACCGCATCGCGCAGCTCCACCAGCAGCTCGGCCGACAGCTCGGCGAAGTTGTTGACGAAGTTGAGCGGGTTCTTGATCTCATGCGCGATGCCGGCGGTGAGCTGGCCGAGCGAGGCGAGCTTCTCCGTCTGCACCAGCCGGTCCTGCGCGGCGCGCAGATCGTCCAGGGATTGCGCCAGCTCGCGCGTGCGGTCGGCGACCTTCGCCTCAAGAGTCTCCTGCGCATCCTGGATGCGCGCGGCCATCTCGTTGAATCGCAGCGCCAGCGTGGCGATCTCGTCCGCCCCCCCGACCTCGATGCGCTGGGCAAGGTCGCCTTCGCCCAGCCGCTCCGCGCCCGCCTGCAGCGCGCGGATCGGGCCGGTCAGTCGGCGCGCCAGCACCACGCCGGCGAGCAGCGCGAGCGCGATGCCCAGCGCGAGCAATGCCAGCGTCTGGTAGAGTGCCGCATAGACCGGCGCCAGCGCCTCGGCGGTGGGCTGCTCGACGAAGACGAACCAGCCGAGGCGCGGGATCGCCGCATGCGCCGAGAGCACCGGGCGGCCATCGAGCCCGCGCGCGGTGCGCACCCGCTCCCCCGCCGCGGCCATCGCGCCGGCCACCTGGGGCAGCGCCGAGAGGTCGGTCTCCCGCAGCACCAGGCTCATGTCCGGATGCGCGATCAGCCGCCCGGCCGTATCGGTGACGAAGGCGTAGCCGGTGCCGCCGACGCGGATGCCGGTGATCACCTCCCAGATCAGCTTGAGGTTGACCTCCGCGATCGTCGCGCCGGGGTTGCGCCCGGTATGCGCGATGGCGACCGCCATGTAGGGCTCCGAGCCGCGCCGGAAGGTGACCGGCCCGTACCAGACCCGCTGCGCGCGGGCGCCGCGGAAACGCGGATCGTTCGAGAGGTCCGCGCCGCTGTCCAGCACGTCGGGCTCCAGCCGCGAGAGGCGCAGGCGCTCGCGGCCTTCGCCGTCCACGTAGAGCACCTCGGTGATCGCGGGCGCCTGGCGGAGCAGGCGGATCAGGTCGTAGCGGCGTTGCTCCATCGGCACCCGTGCCCAGTCGGCGCGCGTGGTCCAGCCGATCTGCTGCTCGAGCTCGGCGACGAACTGCGCGACGCGGTCGGCCGCCGCATCCGCCTTCTCCTGCTCGACGCGGACGGCGGCTTCCGTCGCCTCGCGGTAGGCGAACCACATCGAAATGCTGCCGTTCACCACGAGCACGGCCGCGACGAGGCCGAGGAAGGCGAGCGCCAGGCGCTGCGCGAGGGAGAGGGCGCGGCGCGTCATTCCAGCACCAGGTCGGCCCGCGCGAGCAGCGCGGTCGGCAGGTCGATGCCGATGGCCTCCGCCGCGGGCCGGTTCAGCACCAGCTCGAAGCTGTGCGGCTGCTCGATGGGCATCTCCTCCGGCCGGGCGCCACGCAGGATGCGCGAGACGAAATGCGCCAGCCGCCGATAGGAGTCCTCGAGGCGCGGCCCGTAGCTGAGCACCGCGCCGGCCTCGGCGAAGGCACGCCAGCCGGAGATGAGCGGGATGCCGCGCGCCCGCGCGAAGCCGGCGATCGCATCGCGGTTCTGCAAGGTGAGCCCATCAGCGAAGGCCGAGAGCCCGTCCGCTTCCTCGGTCGCGATGGTGGCGAAGGCGGCGACGAGTTCGGCAGCGTTGCGCGCGTGGCGGAAGCGCACGCCGAGGCCGAGCCGCGCGGCCGCGCGTGCGACCTCGGCACGCTCCAGCGCCTCGCCCGGGTGATCGGGATTGCTCAGCACCGCCAGCCGCGACAGGCCGGGGCGCAATTCACGCAGCAGCTCGACACGCTTGCCGTTCAGCTCGGCCGAGAGGAAGGTGACCCCGGTGACGCCCTGTGGCGGGCGGGAGAGGCTTTCCGCCAGGCCGGCCGCCACGGGATCGCTGCTCATCACGAACACCACCGGCACTGGCGGGCGAAGGCGGATCACCCGCGCGGCCGCGGCGCCCTGCACCAGCAGCACGCGCACCGGCAGGCGCAGCAGATCCTCCATCAGCGACGGCACGCGCGCGATCTCGTCGTCGCCGAAGCGGAGATCGAGCCGGATGTCGCGCCCCTCGATGAGATCGCGCTCGGCGAGGCCGGCGCGCAGGGCGGGTATGAAGGGCGCGAGCGAGGCCGCGCGCTGCGCGGTCAGCCAGCCGATCCGGGCCGGCGCGGACTGCGCGAGCGCGGGCGTGGCGAGCGCGGTGGCCAGCAGCGCGCGGCGCATGATCATTCGATCACCTCGTCCGCCTGCGCGAGCAGCGCCGGCGGCAGCGCGAGGCCGAGCCGGTCGGCCACGCGCAGGTCCACCACGAAACGGAAGCGCGTCGGCCGTTCCAGCGGGATCGCGCCCGGCGGCTCGCCGCCGAGGATGCGCTCGGCCAGCGGGATGACACGGCCATAGTAGTGGTCCTGGTCCGGCCCATAGCCCATCAGCAGGCCGTGGCCGACGAGGTTCGAGAGGAAGGTGATCGCCGGCAGCCCGGCATCGCGCAGCGCCCCGCTCAATGGCCGGAGGATGGTGCCATAGCCGGGCGCGGTCAGCATCACCACGCCGGTCCCGCCACGGTCGAAGGCCGTCAGCGCGGCCGCATGGTCGCGGATGGCGAAGGGGTTGAGCGTCGTCGTCGCGAGACCGCGCGAAGCGGCCTGCGCCTCCGCGGCGCGATGCTGGTGCGGGCCGGTCGAGGGCTCCCACAGGAACAGCACATGGCGCGTGCGCGGCGCGGCCTCCAGCAGCAGGTCGAGCCAGCGCGCGGCCATCGAGGGCTGGTGCAGGAAGAGCCCCGTCACCAGCCCGCCCGGCCGCGCCTCGCTGGCGACGAGCCCGGCCTCGACCGGGTCGGTCTCGAGGTCCACGGCGAGCACCGGCACGCCGCCGCCATGCCGCGCCGCGGCCAGGACCGCCGGCGCGCCGATGGCGATGATCACGCCGGGGTCCTGCGCCAGCAGTTCGGCCACCAGCGCCGGCAGGCCGATCGCGCGCCCCTCCGGCGCGCGCAGCACCACGTCGCGCGCCGCCACGAAGCCCGCGCGTTCCCAGCCCTCGCGGAGGATGCGGATGGCGTTCACCGCAAGGCTCGTGCTGACGCTGTGCAGCACGGCGATCCGCCGCGGCCGGCGCGGCTGGGCGCGCGCGGGGCGCGCCAGCGCGGCGCCGGGCAGCAGCAGCGCGGCGCGGCGGGCGATCATTCGATCACCTCGTCGGCGCGGGCCAGGATGGCAGGCGGTACGGTAAGACCCAGCGCCCTGGCAGTGCGCAGATTGACCACGAACTCGACGGTTGTGGGCAGCTGCACGGGCAGGTCTGCTGGCTTCTCGCCGCGCAGGATACGGGTGACGTAGCCGGCGGCGCGGCGGAACAGGTCAGGCACATTGGCGCCATAGCTGAGCAGCGCGCCCGCTTCCGCGAAACGGGCCACTTCGCCAATCACCGCGATTTGGCCCACCGCGGATTCTGCGACGATCTCCGCGATCATCGAAGAGGTCAGGAAGTCGCGCACCACCACCAGCGCCTGCGCGCGCTCCGAGCCGAGCAGGCGCATGCCGGCGGCAAGGGCCGCGGTGTCGCGCGAGGCGAGAGGCAGGCGAAGCGTGCGCAGTCCCTGGGCCGCGGCCGACGCCTCGGTCAGCCGGCCCCATGCATGGAAGGTCGGGTCGGCTGCGTTGTGAAGCACACCAATGGCAGAGAGGCCCGGGATGGTCTCGCGAAGGAACTCGATGCGCTTGGCCGACATGTCTTCGCCAAAACTCGCGAAACCGGTTACCGAGCCGCCGGGCCGCGCCAGGGAGTCGAACAACTCGGGGTCGCTCTGCACGGGCGGAAGACCGATGGCGACGAGCGGAATGGTGACCGCGCGCCGAATGAGGCGCGCGGCCACCGGACCGGGCACCACGAACACATCAACCGGCCGCGCGGCCAGGTCGCGGATGTTGGCCGCTCCGCGGGCCGTGTCGCCCTCTGCATGGCGATTTTCGAGTACCCAGTGCTGGCCTTCCACGAGGCCATGCGCGCGCATCCCGTCACGGAAGGCAGTGACGTTGCCCCGGTCGCTTTCGAGTGATGCGAAGCTGACGAGGCCCACGACGGCAGGCCGACGCTGCGCCCGCGCCACCGCCGGCACCAGGAGTACAGGAAGCGCGCGGCGGGCAATCATTCCAGCACCTCGTCGGCGCGCGCGAGCAGCGGCACGGGCACATGGAGCCCGAGCGCCGTCGCCGCGCGCAGGTCCACCACGGTCTCGATCCGCGTCGGCGCCTCGATCGGCAGCTCGCCGGGCGGTGTCCCGCGGAGGATCAGCGCCACGAAATGCGCCACGCGCGCATAGAGGCCGTGGAAATCCGGGCCGTGGCTCGCGGTGCAGCCCTCTGCGACCATGCTCCGCCACTGGCCGACGGTCGCGATCGCCGCGGCGCGCGCCGCGCCGGCGATGGCGCCGGCGTCGCGCAGCGATTCCGGCGTGCCCCCGAGCGCGATCGCGCGCACGCCCCGCGCCGCCAGCGCCGCCACGGCCGAGGCGACGCTGGCCGGACCATCCCAGTCCTGCACCACCAGGCTGCGCCCGGCATGGTGCGCGGCGGCCTCCATCGCGGCCAGCCGCGGCGGCAGCTGATCCGTGCCGCGATGGAACAGCGCCGCCAGCGGCGCACCGGCGGGCGTCAACTCCGCCGCGATCTCGATCCGCTTGCCCTCCGCCTCCGGCGTGTTGGCGACGACGCCGGTCGCGTTGCCGCCGGGCCGCGCCATGGACGTGCCGGCGAGCAGCCGCGCATCGGCGCCATGCATGACGATCGGAATCGCGGTCGTCGCCTCCCGCGCCGCGCGCACCGCGGGCGCGCCGACCGCGACGATCAGGTCGGGCATGTCGGCAACAAGGGCGATCGCCGCCTCGCGCTGCGCGCTGGCCGGGGCGATGCGCGCATCAAGCAGCAGGGTGTCGCCCTCCCGCCAGTTCCGTCGCGCGAGTTCCGGCAGGAGATGCGCGCGCAGCAGCGCCTCGGCGCGTCCGGTCAGCAGCAAGGCGCCAAGGCGGCGCGGCGTGGCCTGCGCCAGCGCCGGCGCGGACAGCAGCGGGAGGGCGAGCAGGAGACGCCGCCTCATTCGATCACCGCCTCGGCGCGCGCCAGGATCGCATGCGGCACCGCGAGGCCGAGCGCCCGCGCCGCGCGCAGGTTCACCACGAACTCGACCGCGATCGGCAGCTGCACCGGCAGGTCGCCAGGCTTCTCGCCGCGCAGGATGCGCACGACATAGACGGCGGCGCGGCGGAACAGGTCGGGCAGGCTCGCGCCGTAGCTGAACAGCGCGCCGGCCTCGGCATAGCGCGCCTGGTCGCCGACCACCGCGATGCCCTCGGCCGTCGCGGTGGCGACGATCTCGGCGATCAGCGAGCTGGTCAGGAAATCCCGCACCACCACCACGGCGCGCGCGCCCTCCGCGCGCAGGCGGCGCATCGCGGCGGCGAGCGCCACTGGGTCACGCGCGACGATCGGCGCGCGCACCGCCCGCAGCCCCTGCGCGGCGGCGGAGGCCTCGGTCAGCCGGCCCCAGGCATCGAAGGTCGGATCGGCAGCGTTGTGCAGCACGCCGATCACGGCGACCTCCGGGATCGTCTCGCGCAGCAACTCGATCCGCTTCGCCGCCATCTCCTCCCCGAAGCTCGCGAAGCCGGTCACCGACCCGCCCGGCCGCGCGAGGGAGGCGAAGAGCTCCGGGTCGCTTTCCACCGGCGGCAGCCCGACGGCGACGAGCGGGATCGCCGTGGCGCGGCGCACCGCGCGCGCGGCGGCCGGGCCGGGCACCACGATGACATCCACCGCCAGCGCCGCGACCTCGCGGATGATCGCCGCGCCCCGCGCCGCGTCACCCTCCGCGTGCCGGGCCACGAGGCGCCAGGTCACGCCCTCGGCCTGGCCCTGCGCCAGCATGCCCTCCCGGAAGGCCTCGACGGTCAGCCGGTCGCCTTCCGGCGACGCGAAGCCGATGAAGGCGACGGCGGGGAGCCGGCGCGGCTGGGCGCGCGCCGCCAAGGGCGCGAGCGCCAGCAGCGGCAGCGCCCGCCGCGCGATCATTCGATCACCTCGTCGGCGCGGTCGAGCACCGTTTGCGCGATCTCCACCCCAAGCGCGCGCGCCGCGCGCAGGTCCACGACAAGCTCGAAATGCGTCGGGTTCTCCACCGGCAGGTGGCTGACCGGCGTGCCGTTGGCCGCGCGCACCACCTGCCGCGCCGCGCGCCGGAATCCCTCGCTGATGTCGGGCCCGTAGCTCATCAGCCCGCCACCGGTGAGGTAGCGGCGGTTCGAGAGCATCAGCGGCATGCGGTGCGCGACCGCCACCTCGCCCAGTCGGACCCGGTTCGTGATGGTGGAGACATCGGAGACCACGAAGGTCGCCGCCACGCCCTCCCGCTTGAGCGCCGCGAAGGCCTCGTCCAGCCCTTCCGGCACGGCGATGCCGCGCAGCACCAGCTCGATCCCGAGCGCGGCCTGCGCGCGGGAGGCCTCGTCGATCTGGATCTGCGAAGGGTAGTAGACGTTGAAGATCGCCGCGAAGCGCTGCTCCTGCGGGAAGGCGTCGCGCATCAGCTGCACGCGCTTGGCCGAAAGCTCGCCGGCGTGGAAGGACTGGCCCGTCACGTTCGCTTCCGGTCGCGCCAGACTCTGCACCAGCCCGTCCTGGATCGCATCGCGCGTCGCGCCGAAGACGATCGGGATGGTGGAGGTGGCCGCCCGCGCCGCCAGCACGCCGCCGCGCGTGGAGCAGACGATCGCATCCACCCGCGCCTGCACGAAGGACCGCATCACCTCCGAGAGGTCGTGGTCGGGGCGGAGCTGGTAGCGGTAGTCGATCGCCAGGTTCCGCCCGACGACATAGCCGTTCTCGCGCATGCCCTGCTCGAACTTCTCCTCGAAGATCGTCCGTTCGGGGCCGTTGACGATGTAGCCGACGCGTAGTGGGCGCGCGGCCAGCGTCTGCGCGCGCAGCGGCAGCGGTGCGCCGGCGAGCGCGGCCAGCAGCGCACGCCGGCCCGGCGCGGGCGTCCCGGCGGGGCATTCTGTCATTCGATCACCTCATCCGCTCGGGCCAGCAACAGCGGCGGGATCGTGAGGCCGAGTCCCGCCGCCGCCGCGCCGTTCACCACAAGCTCGAACCGCTCGGGCCGCTCCATCGGGATCGTTCCCGGTGGCTCGCCGCGCAGGATGCGCGCCACCTGCGCGGCGTTGCGCCGGCGCAGATCCGCGTTGCTTGCGCCATAGCTCATCACGCAGCCGGCCTCCGCCATGTGCCGCCAGTCGCAGAGCAGCGGCAGGCCGATCCGGGCGGCGCGCGCGGCCAGCAGGCCCGGATTGCCCGCGAAGCCGGGGAAGGAGCCGACGACGACCACCCGCGCGCCCGCGTCGCGGAGCGCAGCGATGGCCGCGCCATAGGTCTCGGGGCCGCCGGCCCGCGCCAGCACCAGCGGGACGCCGAGCGCGGCGGCCTCCGCCTCGATCCGGGCGATGCGGCCGGGCGTGAGCGTCGCCCCGGCAAGAAAGCCGATGGCGGCGCCCCGCGGCGCCAGTTCGCGGGCGAAGTCCAGGCGCTTGGTGTCCAGTTCCTCGCCGAGCATGACGATGCCCGTCACCAGCCCGCCCGGCCGCGCGAGACTCTGCACGAGGCCGTCCTCCACCGGGTCGTTGCCGGCGAAGCCCATCACGATGGGCAGGCGCGGATCGGCGGCGCGCAGCAGCCGCGCGACCGGGTTGGTGACCGCGATCGCCACGTCGCAGCGCGCGGCCGCGATCTCCTCGGCCAGCGCCGAAAGGGGCGTCGCGTCGCCATCCGTGCTGCGCAGCAGCACCGTGAGGTTGCGGCCGTCGGCGAAACCCAGCCGGGCGAGTTCCGGCAGCGTCCAGCGCCGCACGCCCTCGATCGAGAAGCGCCCCGGCGCCAGCACGCCGAGCCGGTGTGCACGCCCCTGCGCGACAGCGGGCGCCGCGATCGCCGTGCCGAGCAGCCCGCGCAGCCACCCGCGCCGCCCGGCGATCATCGCCGCGCCATTGCGCGCCTGCGCCCCATGCGTCCATCCTTCCCAGGTTCCGGGCGGCATCATGCCATAGCAGCGGGTGGGCCGATGTGCGTTTTCGCACATATTGCGAGCGCCCGCTGGCGCAGGGTGCCCCCGGAACCGGACCGGGGGCGGATGCGTGGCGGCAGGGAATCCGACGCAGCGGGGGATCGGCCTCGCCGGGCAAGGCCGCGCCCCCTCCCTGCGCGCGGGAGCACAGCGCGTGAGCGCGTCGCTCGCCGCGATCCCTTTCTTCCGTGACGTGCCGGAGGCGCTGCTGCGCCCCCACGAATCGCGCGCCGCCTGGCTGACCGCCGAGCCCGGGCAGCTCATCCTGGATTTCGACGACGTGTCCGAGGACCCGTTCTTCGTCGTCACCGGCAGCGTGCGCGTCGCGGTGCGCACGCCGGGCGGGCGCGAACTGATCCTGGACGACGTGCGGGCCGGCGGCTTCTTCGGCGACATGGCGGCGATCGACGGCGCGCCGCGCTCGGCGAGCGTGACCGCGCTTCATCGCAGCCGCATCTGTCGCCTGACCGCCGGCGCCTTCCTCGCGCTGCTCGCCGATTCGCCGGTGCTGTCGCGCCGCATGATGCAGGTTCTCACGGGGCGCATTCGTGAGGCCAATGCGCGAATGCTGGAACTGACCAGCCTCGACACGCGTCGCCGGCTCTACGCCGAATTGCTGCGCTCCGCCGGACGGCCCGCACCGGACGGCAGCCGCAGCATTTCGCCGCCGCCGGTCCAGCAGATCCTCGCGATGCGCATCGGCGCACGTCGCGAGGCGGTGTCCCGAGAGGTGGCGAAGCTCATCCGCGAGGGTTCGCTGAGGCGCGATCGGGGCGCCCTTGTCATCGTGAACCCAAGCCTGTTGGAGAAGGCCATCAACGCGGAGGTCACGTACTGCCCAGGATGATTGAAGGTTACGGGCGGCCTGACGAAGCCGCTCGGCCTGGACGCGGACAGCATCCGCGAAGGCATTCCACGGCTGGACCTCAGCGTCGGGGAGCCGCAGCTCTGCGAGGAAGCATGCGAGCTGCCCCTCGATCCGGCGGAACGGCTGCATCGTCGTCGCGGCCACGCGGCCTTGCATCATCTGCTGCATCACGCGGCCGATGTCGCCGCCCATCATCCCGCCACCGGGCCCATCATGTCGGGCGCCCGCGTACCGCGCCGCGCAGCGGGCGGCGTGGGCTGCGGCGACGCGACCGGTGACGCGGGCTGATGGGGATCCGGCGAAGCGCCGCCCAATTGCCGCTGGCGGCCTCGAAGGGGGGATGACGTCACGCCACCAGTCGCCGAAGCCCGGTTCCTGCGCCTGACAGGTGCCGAAGGAGAGTCGGGCGCGCTGGGCGAGCGCCGGCCGGAACAGCAGCGACGCGGCCGCGAGGCCTGCGAGCCGTTACCGACGATGCATCCCTTTCCTCCCGTCTTCCCCGCGCCCGGCCGCTTCGGCTGCGCCCAGTCAGCGCGGACGCGTCGCGCCGGCGCGGAACTGCTCGATCAGGTCAACCAGCGCGCCCTGGACATGGGCGCGCATGATCCGCTCGGCGCCTGCTGCATCCCGAGCGGCGATGACCTCGAGCAGGGCGCGATGCTCGATCATCACCTCGCGCATCCGTCCGTCCGAGATGCCGCAGCCGTTCTGGATGGTGCGGACCAGCGTCGCGTGGCTGTCGAGAAGCCGCCCGCGGCGCCTGCTCGTTCGGCCGCATGCGGTGGATCGAGCAGGGCGCCACCCGATGCTTGATTCCCGATTTTCGACAATCTAACATCACCAGGTCCAAGAGAACCGTCACGGCAAGGCGGAGACGGCACCAGGGAGGACGGCATGGCGCGATCTCTCTCCAGGCGCACGGCGCTGAAGGCCGGCGCAGCGACCGCGGCGGCAGCGCTGCTGCCGGCGGCCGCTTCGGCGCAGCAGGTCACGCTGACGCAGTGGCAGACCAACCTGCGGCCACCCGACATCGAGGGCATCAACCGCCTCGTCGCGGGCTTCCACGCGAAGCACCCGGACATCCGCATCCAGATCGAGGCGACGCCCTGGCAGACCCACAACCAGAAGGTCCTCGCAGCGCACACCGCCGGCCGCGGCCTGCCGGACGTCGGGCGGATCGGCGATGTCGGACAGGCGGCGAATGTCGGCTTCGTCAAGCCGATGGACGCGCATGTGGACGCCGCCTGGAAGGCCAGCATCTTCGACACGGCCTGGGCCGACGTGACCTTCCCGCGCGAGCGCGAGACGCAGGCGCGCATCTGGGCGATCCCCAAGATGCTCGCCACCGAGATCTGGTTCTACAACAAGACCATGTTCCGTGCCGCGGGCCGGGACGCCG
>VFQR01000664.1_pt1 | contig 38858 bp, 32 predicted proteins | sample 3512321 | NCBI WGS metagenome assembly VFQR01 (sample SAMN10412374, study PRJNA504923) | tailings metagenome | isolation source: Relicate 3 Philex TSF1 revegetated site | place: Philippines: Tuba, Benguet | collected 2017-08-29 | reverse complement strand
CGCCATACCACGCGGGGCACCATATCACCATTGAAGCCTTCAATCGTGGCCACAGAAGCGACCAGACCACAAACGAAAAGCAGACTCCCTAAGCCAATGAGGCGCGACCTCCAGGTCAACCCAGAGCCAAAAGTCCACCACAATACGAGAGAAAAGATTGTGGCTGGCCAGACCATGAGCAGTGAGAAGACCAGCATCGTGCGATCTTCACTGTGGATAATATAAAGTGCTGTTTGAGCGACTCCCGCCAGTAGAATCGTCACTCCCGGCCAGATCCATCGGCGAAATGTGGGGGTAGCAGATCGTTCTTCTGGAGTGGCTGAACCCGACATCGAATATATCCTCAGACCGCTGAATACCCGACCTTTATCTGGCCTATAAGGGAATCTACCCGTCATTCACCGGTGGGGTTTCATGAGGGAAGATCGTCGCCAGATTTTCGAGGACTGATGATCAATCACGTTTACGTTCTGCCCAGGTCGCTGGCGTAAATAGCAGCTTCAATAACATGACGGCGGCAAAACTATTCGCCCAGCTCGTCTGGTTCGATATCTTTTTTGCCTTTGGATTTACGTGGGGGACGTACAGGCTCCGACCGACGAAAAACGGCAACCACATCTTCAATCGGAACCACATACAGCAGATTGTCCGGTTCAAAATCGACCGGAATGGCATTCTTCGGGTGAAACAACACCTTGTCGTATTTCTTCACCGGGAAGTCGAGATCTCGCTCGATCAGCACACTGATTTCCACCACACGTCCGGTAATCGTCGGAATTTCAGCCTGATCCGGCAACACAATCCCACCGCGGGTCTTTTGCTTGCTCTCGTCTTTACGGATCAGAATTCGCTTTCCCAGCGGCTCAACGAATTCGCTCAAGGTCACTCTTCCGGGAAACAGGTGGTTAACTCGTTACTCCCAGATTCTATGCAGATCGAGCAGTGACGAAAAGGGAACGTTTTCACCCCTGCGGTTGTTGATGTGGGATTATTTTTCCTTTGAAAACGATTCAGAGACAAACTCCAGTGCATCCGGGAGTGAGCGTTGCCAGTACTTCCAGTTGTGCCCGCCGTCACGGACACGGTACTCATGCGGAACTTTCAAGTCGCTGAAGGTGATGTGCAGCAACGAGTTCCCTTTGTAAAGGAAGTCGTCGTCTCCGCAATCGATGAACCAACGAGTCTGTTTGAGCTGCTCCACGGGCGTTTTCGGCAGCAGGTACAGCACGCTGTTCCGATTGTAAAACTCAGTGATCCGTTCGTCCCCTTCCTTAAGATTGCCTACGGAAGGAACGTACCGCTTTTTGAACTCAGCGAACGGAATGGCCCGCATTTCCTCATCAGATCGCACACCGGCACTCATGGCGTAGCAGGAGGCAAAGAGCTCGGGATGGTGCAAAGCGTAGAGCAGGCTTCCATAGCCACCCATCGACAGCCCCGAAAGTGCTCGATCCGCCCGATCTGTCCTGGTGCGATAAGTTTTCTCAATATGCGGCATCAGTTCCTTGATGAAATAATCTTCGTACATGTACTCGCCCATCACGCTGTTCATGTAATAACGCTTCTCAGCATCGGGCATGACAATAATCATCGGAAGTGCCCGGCGGGTCGCAATGGTGGCATCCGCGAGGGGTTGCATGTTTCCCTTCAACTGCCAACTGGTTTCATCGTCACCAAAACCGTGGAGCAGATAGAGCACAGGATACGAAGTTGTCGAGCCCTCATAACCCGCGGGAAGGTAAATTGAGTATTTCATCTCCTTCTTCAGAATGTCGCTCTGAATTTTCTGGCTGAGCAGCAGTTTGCTGGTTCCTTTGGGTTGACCGGCGACAAGCCTGGAAGAGACTTCCTTGAGACGGGCTTGAGCCGCCGGATCTTCGGCCAGTGGAGCTTCATGAAACGCTGCCAGGAGATGATCCCAGACGACGTTCAACTCAGCATGCATGTTGCTGGTGTGAGCCGTGATCGCAATGACCGCATCCTGCTCGGGCAAAACAATGCAAAACTGTCCATCTTTGCCATCACCACGGAAGGCTCCGTGCCGGCAGCGCCAGAACTGATAACCATAGCCTTGTTCCCAGTCACTCTGTGGATTGCTGCCATTCGAGACATGCTTCGAAGTGGCTTCGCGAATCCATGCTGCTGGTAGAAGCTGCTGGCCATTCCATTGACCCTCGTTGAGTGTGAACAGGCCAAAACGGGTGATGTCTTCGGTGGTAATCATCAGGCCAAAGCCACCGTAGTTGATCCCTTCAGCACTGGTTGACCAGGCTGGGTTTTCAATTCCCAGGGGCTTGAACAGGCGAGGAGTCAGGTAGTCAATCAGCTTTTCACCCGAAACTTTCTGCACGATTGCTGAGAGCATGTAAGTGGCTGGAGTGTTGTATTTGAAATGCGTTCCCGGCTTATGCGGAACAGGATGCGCCAGAAACATCCGGATGCCCGAATCCTCCGGCCCACCAATCAGCTTGGGCTCGGTCTCGTGGCCGGTGGACATCGTGAGGAGATCCTTGACCCGCATGGCCTTTAGATTGGGCGAAACTTCAGCGGGGAGATGATCGGGGAAGAACTTGATGACCTGGTCATCGACACTGAGCTTCCCTTCGCTCACAGCAAATCCGACTGCTGTCGAAGTGAAACTCTTGCTCAGCGAATGCATCACATGCGGCGTGGTCGGTGTCTGTGGTTGCCACCAGCACTCGGCAACCACCTTTCCATGCCGGATCAACATGAAGCTGTGGAGTGTGTTGATCGACTGATCTGCCGCTTCAATGAATTTCTGAATCTGAGCCGAGGCCACCCCCTGCGATTCAGGAGTGGCTCGTGGCAACGGTTGAGCCAGCACTGTGGAAGGCTGTACTGTCGACAGGTGCAGAGTAAAAATCGTCAGGAATAAGTAGCGCATCATCATGGGAGTCACTCTTGAGTGTCAGGTATTTGATCCGGCTGAAGGTTGTTCAAGTCCTAGTGGCATTCGGCAGTGAGAGGGCCCGCAAGTTCGTTGAGGAAGAAAAATTTTCCGGGTTGAGTCGTCATGTAAGTCGATGGAATCCAGGGTGTGGGAGCATGGCGAAAGGTCATCCAGAGAGAAAGTCCCTGCCATTGCATGCCGCGAGAAAAGATGCCATCTGCCCCGCCAATGATATGGTCAGCTCCGAGGAACAGAACCGGGCCAATCGTATTGGCAAATGCCGGGACCAGCGTGGTGCGGCTCTTGAAGCTGGTCAGTGCGTTCTGTTCGATTGTCAGAGGATGCAATCTGGCACCCAGGCGGTGAGTTTGCGATTTCCATTCAGTTTCACTGCCATATTCTCCGGCAAAGTGAGGCTCCCAGAAAGCAATATGGCAGACGCGGCCCACGCCAAAGACCACCACATGCATGGCCCCTTGAGTTTTCAATTCGCCCAGTTTCTCGGCATAACTGGGGAGATGCTTACGAGTCGCGAAGTTCCTCTGTTTTTTGGGAACTGTCAACTTTCCTAAAGGACCATAGAAAGCCTGCTCCATGGCAAACTGAAAAGCGCCGGGATCGGTGGCGGGTAACGTATTTCCTGAGGCATCGCTCCATTCGTCCATGTTGAAGCCATAGACGTGTTCGCACGAAACATTCCACTCCTTAAGGAAGTAAGCTGCCCAGCGATACATGCCCATCGGGCCGACAGGCAGGATGATCGATAGCTTACGGCCGGCGTCTTTTGCACGGCGAATCGTCTGGGCAATCTCGTGGCCCATATAAGTGTCGAAATCGCTTTGGGAAACGCACTCGATCGGCTGGAACGATTTATGCCACCAGGGCTGCCGCCGGGTGATGGTTGCCGGGTCAGCATCGACACAGGCATCGATGCGAGCGAGATCCCAACCGGCAGGAAAAAAGCCTTCCAGCATCGATCCCGCCAATGTGGTGAGCAGATTCATCGGTGATTTCTCCGGGGTGCCTGGCAACGCATCATAATCTCTGCCATTCGATACCATACCCGGAGGAGCAGCGATAGATGTTGAGTTGGAGTTGTGGAATGTGCAGAGATTAAATGTGCAGTGATTATTGCGGAGTGATGGCCAGTGTCCCCAGATAATCGCCTGGTTTGACAGGACGTCCTCGAAGATATTCAGCAGCCGACATGGCTCGCTTGCCTTCCGGTTGCAAAGTGAGAATTTCCAACTGATGGTCGCCTGTTTGCGCGAAAAGTCGCCCAGATTCTGAACGGAGTTGACCTGGCGGGATTTGCTGTGAGGATGGTTCTGTCCTCGCGGATGAAAAGATCACATTGCCCTGCAGGATGGATACCCGCAGGGGGGCTTTCCCTTCAGAAAACAGGACTGTCTGCGGGCCGGGCCAGGGCTGCATTCCTCGAATATGACGTTCGATTTCAATCGCGGGCTTAGACCAGTCAATGAGGCCATGTTGTTTGGTGAGCTTGCCGACATGGGTGGCGAGAGCCTCGTCCTGTATGGTTTCCTGAGCCTCCCCCATAGCCAGTTGATCGACGACACGCAGTGTTAATGGAACGGCGAGTTGTGCCAGACGTGCTTCGAGTGAACCTGTGGTCTCCTGGGCATCAACCTCGAGTTGATCAACACCCAGCATGGGGCCCGCATCGAGCTTCGGGACAAGGCGAATGATGGTCACTCCTGCCACTTCATCACCGGCGAGGACAGCCGCATGAATCGGTGTCGCACCCCGGTACCTGGGAAGCAGCGAGGCGTGAACATTGATGGTCCCCAGACGAGGCAGATCGAGAATTTCCCGTGAAAGTATCTGGCCATAAGCGGCGACCACAGACAGGTCGAGATCGAGTGCTTTCAGCCAGGTGGCATGCTCGGCATCACGAATGCGTGAAGGTTGGAAGACCGGAATGTTCCGCTCTTGAGCTAAACCAATGAGCGGGTTCTCGTGTTGATGATGACCACGTCCTGTTTTGGAAGGTTGCGTAATCAGTGCGACGACCTGGTGGTGCGGTGATTCGCGCAGGGCTTCAAAGACCGGTCGAGCTAATGGCCCTGTCCCCAGAAAAGCAATTCGCAATGATTTCATATCAATTCACCAGTTCTCAGGGCCAACTCTCAAATTTTCCAGGCCGGGCGCATGAAGTTCTTACGGAATGTACCAGTCTTCTACAGCATCGCGTCAGACACTCAGCTCAGTGGCTCGCATGCTCATCTCTTTGCCAACTCCCAACTCCCAAACCAGTCAGTTCGATTCAAGAAATCATGCTCAGCGAATTGAACTTCAATGAATTCTGAATGATGTGCTGCGGATTGGGCAAACCATCGGCAGAAAATGGCAGAAAAATTTGAGCTCTGGCGGAAAGTGCTGAAGCTTATGCGGGCAAAAAGTTCAACTTTTCGCTTGAAAACAGCCGATTTTAAGAAGTTCGGAAGTTCTTGCCGGAACATCTTGACCTGCTTGAAGGCTTCACCTACAAACCTCCCACACACAACGCGAACGCCAATAGTCATGGATGACAACGGGAGTTCGACCATGATGTGTGACTCAATACCTGTGGTGGGTTTGCCGGCCGGAATGAATCCTGGCAGCGTGCACTCTTCTGCCCCAGGCATCTGAGGTTTTTCTCGCCTCCCCCTCGCGACACCTGTCTCGCTTTTCCGGCACCGTTCTGTTCTTTCCTTCACAGGAAGGTACCCATGCCTCGTTTTTCTATTGCCCTTTGGGCCACGCTTGCTGTTCTTGCTCCACACGCCAGTGCCGACGCACAATGGTTTGGAGGTAACTCTGGCTGCAGTACCTGTAATACGGGTGCTTCGAGCTGGGCACCACCGCCGATGTTCCAATCGGCCAGTTGCAGTCCCTGTGCTCCTGTTTCCACTTGTGAAGTGGTGCAGCAGCCGATTATGCAAACCTGCTATCAGACAGTTCCTGTGACCGAATTCCAGCAGGTCAAACAGACTGTCAGACGACCAATTGTTGAAACCCGTTATGTCGAACAGCCCGTGACTGAATATGTCCCTGTGACAGAACAGAAGACATGTGAAGTCCCGACCGTTTCCTATCAGAACGTGACGGAAATGCGAACCCAGACCAAGAACATGGGTTACTGGGTGACACGCTATCAGCCCAACTGCCGACCATCACCTTGCGAAGTTGATAGTCGCCCGGGTATGGCTGGCTGGTGGAATCGAACGACTCATCAGATCGGGTCAGCCTTTACACCTCGCTATACAGCACAGCGGGAATATGTGGCACGAACTTGTGTCCAGACTGTACCAGTGACCCGCCAGGTCGCGATCCAGGGAACTCGTCAGGTTGCCTACAACGTCACCACCATGGTGGCCAAGCAATCGACTCGAAAAGTGGCCGTGAACGAAGTGCGATATGTCGATGAAGAAGTGACTGCCATGCGGCCCGTTACCGTGATGCGAACAGTCCCGATTGGCAGCCAGATGGCTTTTGCCCCGATGGGTGGCACCGCCACAGCCTGGGGCCCGGTCTGGGGTTCACAAACAGTTCTGGCACCCACGGCTGATCCTAACTTCTCGCGTTCCGCGACTGACATTCGTACTCGCAGTGCGACCAAAGACAATCTGGAACGAGCCAATCCTGATCGTCCCGACAATCGAACATCCAGTGGTGGCCTGCCAGCCAGTAAAATCAGTCTGCCTGTGCAGCCTCAGCCCACGTTACTGAACGGCCCCACGGCCGAGGTTCCACAGCCTCCGAAAACAGAACCTGCTTCACCCAAATCGAAGGGAGCTGTCATGACAGCCTCTCTGACGAATGTGCTGGATCAGGAAGAGCCACGAATTGTTGCTCGCCACGCTGCGGCGAAGCCTGCTGAAACACCTTCGATTGTTCGAGCCCAACGATGGGTCGCTCGATCAACGAATTCTGAAACCCCTCCTTCGGCCGTTTCTTCGACCATCTCCATGGTTGATGCGGATCGCTAACCCAGGCACCCCATGCCTGTCCCCTCTGTTCGTGTTGAAATGTCCCCCCCAAACCCCCGCGGCACCGGTTTCATACCGGTGCCCATTTTCCTTTATACCGCTTAAAAGTTGTTGAAATATGGCGAGAGTCCGCAGTCCCAGTAACGTCGCACTTTCATGGAAAACTTTGAAATGACCGACGTCTTCAGGCTCAAGATTGACTTTCCCCTTACTCAAAGTGATAATTTATGTAAGCAACCGCGTGCGTTGTGGCTTAAGGAGCCGCTCGTATTCGTGGAGACCGCAGCTCAAAGTAGCTCGGATCAGCGTCGCAGAGATTGTTTTTGTCGTGCGGACAGAGTCATGAGTGCTGAATTGTCAGTACTGACTTGCTAATGCAGAGAAGTGACTCCCGCATCCGACTCCTCCGACGTATCATGGCAATATGCGAGAATTTTGTTCTACGGGCAGGCTCAATTCGTGTCTCAGGTGATGAAGCCGAGACTGAGATCTTTGCCCGGCAACACATTCCGCCACGTCGCCTTTCGTTACAACGTTAGACACCTCAGAGCGTTATGGACGTTTGGTCCGAATTGCTGAGAGGTTGATCCGGAGAAAATCATGTTCGGTCTGCCCGGTGGATGGGAATTGCTTGTTGTTTTAGGGATTGTCCTCCTGCTCTTCGGAAACAGGCTACCCAGCGTGATGCGATCACTGGGACAAAGCATCACAGAATTTAAGAAGGGGGCCAAGGAGGCCGAACAGGAGCCTGAAAAGATCGACGATCAGGAAGCGAAAGCCTGATTGAGGAGTTAACGGTCGAATGATTTTCGACAGTTGACGGCATGGCTCACAGGGATGCGAACTCAGTGGAGTTCTGTTAGTGGAGTTCTGGTTGAGCAGTTCCGGGCCTCTGTTTCTTAACAGATCTCACGCGCGGGATCACCATGGACGTGCGCATTAGTTTAGTATGCGAATATCATCAGCGGGGGTTTGAATTATGTTTGGTGCACCTGGTTGGCAGGAAATGATGGTCGTGGGGATCATCGCTCTATTGCTGTTCGGCAAGCGGTTGCCTGAAGTCGCGCGCAGTCTGGGCAAAGGGTTGACGGAATTCAAAAAAGGGATGGCCGGTATGACGGACGATATCCAGAGTACTGTCTATACTCAGCCTGAGAGTTCAAAAACATCTCGGCCATTGGCCAAAGACGATGACGAACCCGTGGTCGCCAGTGCTCCAAAATTTACTCCACCCACGGAACCACCCGCATAAGGGATGGGAGTTTGTGTGGGAATCTGGGCGACCGGTGGCAGCGATCGTCAGACTTCATTGATCAACAGTGGGATAACTAGCAATTCTGTCTGAAAGTAAGTTTATGCCTTCCGAGTTTCTGCGGATTCTTGAGACGTTTCCGAATCCCTTTCCGCAGCGTGATTATTCGATCGAAACGATTTGTCCAGAGTTCACATCGCTCTGCCCAAAGACTGGACAGCCCGATTATGGCACTTTGGTGATTACCTATGTGCCAGACGAAAAATGTTTCGAATTGAAGTCCCTCAAGCTTTATCTGCAGGCGTTCCGCAATCATGGGGCGTTTTACGAGCAGGTCACAAATATGATTCTGGATGATCTGGTCGCCGCGACTTCTCCGAGGAGTCTGGAAGTCGTGGCACAGTTCACGCCTCGGGGTGGAATCCGCTCGAATGTCACCGTGAAATACGCCAAGGACTGAAGAAACACACGAGAGTCTGAGGCCTCGACAGGTTCTGTGACCCCGCAGTTACAAGTTTTGAACTGGGGTCAGCTCAAGAGACCTGATCGACCGTGCGACAGTTTGCCAAAAATCTAGGCGACAGCGTGTTCAATCGCGCGTCGCCTTTTCGATTGATGTGGTGTCAATATATTTACTGATGTGCATTTGAGTAGTGTTGGTCGCGGCTGAATTCAGGGAGTTTGTTGAATTTCATCAACTCAATTGACGGAATTCAATGTGAATTTTCCATTTGTATTCCGTCAAGGCGAGTTTTTAGCGTTGCGGTTCAATCTTTGCAGATAACAATGAAATTAATCATTGACGGGAAAAAATGTTTCCTGGGGCGAAATACGTTCGAGGAATTTTTGTCTCGGCGATTGAATGGGTCTTGAAACGTTGAGAGCAGCATCTTGTGATAGGATGTTTCTAAACGTGGACTGGACCTGCGTGTGATGTGCAGACCCTCCGCCCACTAATGGCCCCCGTACATGCCTACACTCACTGCCATGACTTGGTACTACCGTCTTTTTGGCGAAGAATTTGGCCCAGTTCCTCACGAAATGCTCGTGACGCTACTGGAGAACGGCACGTTATCGCACACCGATGAGGTTCGAGCCGAGACTGGCTCGCACTGGTTAACTCTCAAAGAGGTTCTGGACTCACCTCAAGACCAGACCCTGGAGTCTGCAGGTCGAGCCACACTCGATGGGCTGGGCGATGCACAGAGTGGCTGGTACTGCAAAGTGTTGGGTCGAGAGTTGGGCCCGATGGGCTTTGATGAAATTCAGTCTTTTGTGGAAGAGGGGCAGCTCGGTGCAGAAGCCGAAGTTAAGCTTGGGGCAGCCGGTAAGTGGCGTGCGGTACGCTCAATTGGCCGATTGATGGCGGTGCTCCCATTTGAGAAAGGTGAGCACAAGATTCCCGAAGGCCGCCTTTCCAAGGAAATGCAGGCATTCCCCGGGAATGAACCTTCATCGAGTCGTGAATCGGCGAGACCTGCTCCCAAATCGCGTATTCGAGATGAGTTTGATGACGACGAGGATGACGATGATCGATCATTCGATGCACGTCGATCGCGTCGAAAAAAGAAAAACCGCCGGGGGAGTGACACACAGGGATACACTGGCAACACACCACCTTTTGGTATGCCCGCGTTTTATCCGGGTGGGCCAGCCGTCAATGGCTATGCCGGGTTCCCCGCTGCTCCGACACCAGCTTATGGAATGCCTGTTGCAGGGGCAGGATTTGTGCCCCAGTGGCCACCGGCTGCTGCACCTGCTCCTGTCGATCACCTCTGGTACGCCTGGATTGGCGGCCAGGAATATGGTCCTGTCGATTACTCGCAACTGACCCAATGGGCGACTGCCGGGCAGTTGGCAGCCACGGACTATGTGCGTCAGGGCCAGGCAGGCCAATATGTGCTCGCCTCCACGATCAATGGTCTGGTGCCTCCTCCCGCTGCTCCGGTCTTCGCAGCACCTGTCGCTCCTGCCATCGCGACTCCCCAACCAGCAGTTGCGGCCACAGCTTCAACGTCCACAGCTTCAGCGGCCACAGTCTCCACCACCACAGCGAAAACAGCAGCGAAGTCGACTGATTCAGCAGCCAATGCAGTGATTCCAGCAGCCAGTGTCGAAGCGAAAGCCGCTGTTGTTAAAGAAACACCGGCTGTAAAAGCTTCTGAGCCCGAACCGGAAGTTGCCAAAAAGGCCACGAGTGAAGGTTCAAATTCGAATTCGAGTGCATCGAGTTATTCATCTTCAGCAGCGGCTTCCTCTTACAGCTCAGGGGCGTCTTATAATTCTGGAGCCAGCAGTTATTCGTCAGGATTTAGTGGGGCTGCTCCCTCCAGGCCCATGCCAGCCAGGCCAGCACCCAAGAAGAAAGTCGCTGCAGAGCGTCCCGAGTGGCTGGATGATGCCATCGAAGGTCTGAAGTCTCCCAAAGCTCTGGTGGCGGTCGGGCTCCTGGCTCTCGTGGGGATTTATTTCTCTCTGGGATTTTTACCTGCCAGCACGGGCAGTGATCGCCAGTTGCAGACCAGGTTGGAAGAAGTGCTGGCAACTGTGAAGAAGTTGCGAGAAACAAAGGCCCCGGCCGGTGAGTGGGAAGCACTCGCACAGGCCACTGCCAAAGAATATCCGAAGGATTTCGTGGATAAGCTTCAGAGCTCAGCCAGTCGCAAGTATCCCTACAAGCAACTTCACTTGTGGTGTGTTCGCGATCGCTTGCAGAAGATGATCAGCAACTCAAGGACAAAGGTGTCTCACGAAGAACGGGACTTCGAGAACAATCTTCGCGAGGCTGCCAAACTTCTCGGAATGCCCTCCTCGATACCGGCAGCCCCTGCGGTCGCCGAAGCAGGGGGTAAACCACCCTCTGGTGCCCAGTGATTCCGACCTCTGGATTTGACTCTAATTTGTGTGCCATGCCTGCAGCTCGGAGCGGTCGATTCCACACATCTTGGTCTTTGAATCCACTCAAGGGTGGCCCGGCCAACTCGTGGCCGGGTTGCCGTGCAATCGCACGGCAACAAGAAGCCGCGCCATGCACATCCCCTGCCACCACTGTTGACTTTGTTTTGTGTGGCTCGACCCTGGAGCCTCTGAAAATCAAAACAGTGCGAAAGAGCGTGGTGTTTACCCTCTTCTACTTCATGTTCTCGTCCCTTCGGCTGGCAGGGGTTTGATGTCTTCATCCGCGCACTAGTCAATCGAAATCACCAGCGCAGATACATCCAAAACATGCCTTACTGACTTTCCACATGTTTGCCATGAACAATCAAAGTCCCACGATCTGGGGGCAAACGAAGACGTTTGACCCCAGCCACCCAGTTTTAAGCCCCGCAGTTTCCAGTCACACTTGAATGCAGAGATGTGTGTAATGAATAGTGGCTCGGAGCAAGCATGTTTTGACCATCTCGCGCTGCATATTGAATGACGGGAAAATGTACCCGGTAATCTGATTTCGCTGGCTGGGCGATTTCAAGAGTTTGCCCACTATCTATCGCTAGATTCCGCCGTACTTTCTCCCGCTGTCTGAAATTTTTGCCAGAGCAGCGGGTTCATGAAAGGCTTCCAGTCGCTGGGCAGAGGCGCACAAATCATGAACCGTTGTTTCTGAACCGGGTGCTCAAAGGTGAGCGACCGGGCATGCAGGGCAATCATCTTGCCGAGCGGAGTTTTTGAACCATAGCGGAGATCACCGAGGATAGAAGCACCGGCATGGGCCAGTTGGACACGTATCTGGTGGCTGCGCCCAGTCATCGGCTGCACTTCCACCAAAGTTCGTGTTCCCTCAGGCATTACCAGCGTTTCGAGTTGACGATACCGGAGCCTTGCCTGTTTGGCGCCAGGCGTTTGAGGGGATGTCACCCGGGTATGATTTCGTTCCTGGTCTTTGATTAACCAGTTGACGAGTTCTCCCGCTGCCGGGTTCAGTTGGCCTTCCACGATTGCCAGATAGGTCTTCTCGGGTTCACGCTCGCGGAACTGTGCCGAAAGCCTTGAGGCGGCTTTCGACGTTTTTGCCAACAGCAGCACACCGGAAACTGGCCGATCAAGTCGATGAACGAGTCCCACGTAGACGTTGCCAGGCTTCTGATGACGAATTTTCAAGTCGTCCATGGCCAATTGCACCATGTTTTCGTCACCAGTTTCGTCTCCCATCGTCAAGATGCCAGCCGGTTTCTCCACGACCAGGCAATGATTGTCCTCGAAGAGAATGTGCCATCGCTTCATGCCAATTGCTGCTTTCGCCGGAAGAACTCGATTTCGCGAGAAAGATCGTCTGACGGTCAACTGATCCGGCAAATCCCCCCAGGTGCCCGGGTCATGTGGGATATGAATCATCGAAGTTCAATGACCCAGTTGATAATGACCGGCAGTCTCTGGACTTCGATGATTGTCGCGAGTTGAGCGAGTTGATCAGCAACGGCTTCAGGTGTCTCTTCAGGTTTTGGTGGTGTTTCTTTTTGGGGTGCGAAGGATCGCCGCCAGGCCTGATACTCAATCTTTCGCCGGGTCGCTACTGCCTGATGCAGCTTTTCAGCACGAGCCTTCAGTGGTGGAATTTCCAGGCTTGGCAGATTGATTCCATCGCGCAACTGGCCAAGCGTTCCCAGCCAGACTTCCTCATTGTTGGCTGTCAGTCGAATCTGTCGATCATCGGGTTCGTCGTCGAGTTCTGAAAGATCGGCCTGCCAGGCAGGCTGGGGGAGGTGACCTTCTTCACGATGCCAGGCGAGAAGTTTTTCATCGACATCAGGAATAAACCATGGCACGTTTTCTGTGGTGGAAGCTCTGTAAATCGTCTCGGAGTTCCCGGGGACAAACACTCGTTCGACATCGGGTTGCTGCAGGCTGAGCATCTTGGCGGCAGTCATCGCCATTAACCAGTGGCCAGTCGTATTCGGGTGGACGGCATCCGGTGCTAAATGAAACGAAACGTCCTCTTCCCGGCGTCTGGCCAGCCAATCATTCATTGAACCATGGAGATCTCCCACATGGACATGGTCACGCTCACTGAGAGTCAGCAGCCATTGTGAGTAGGTTCCCAAAGTGTCGTCATAATTCAGGTAAGGGAACCGATAGCCAAAATGTGTGGCCTTCAGGTCGCTGGCCTTTCGCTGATAAGGATCAAAAGGGGGCGGCGTGAGAATAATCACATCCTCGGCCAGAGCTTCTCCAAAGCTGCGATCCAGCATCGAGAGCACACCATCGCGATAGGCAAAGAATCGGTTCCAGTCGAACGGATGGTAAATGCCATCGTTCATGCCAAAGCAACTCACAATAATCGTAGGTTTCAGTGGAGGAAGATCGCGCGTGAATCGATCCAGAGCACATGGCCGGGGTGGTTTGTGATCAGCTTCCGTCAGGCCCGAAAGTGTTTCGCTGCTGATGCCGCGATTGTAAATGCGGCCTTTCCACTCGGGCCTCGAAGCCAACAGCCATGTTTCGACCAGATCGACATACTGGCCACCTTGAGTGATGCTGTCACCATAGAAAACGATTACATCCTGCTCTTCAACATCGACCTGGGCCATGACCGACTGTCCGATCACCCAACTCGCCAGCAGGATGGCACCCAGTCGATAACCGATTGTTAACAGGCGGCGTGCCGACAACTGGCAGAGTGCCTGCTGGCGGCCCGATATCCGCAACAATCGTTGGGTGCTGGTCGTCGTCTGTAGGACTGAAGAGTCAATCGCTGGGTGCATACTCAGGTTCTCGAATCGAGGGTTAATGACCACGACATGATCTTTTGGGGAACTCTCATTGTGCCTTGAGAGTGAAGGGTATTCCAGTTTCGCATGGCCTCGAAACTCATCAGAGAAGCACACGATTTTCCCTTAATCTTCATCGACGAAGGATACTATTCCAGAAAGTCATGGAACAGACCATCAGAAAGTCAAAGACTCCTGGTTGATGGAAAGGGATTGGCGATGTCCCATCTGGTATTCAGTCTGGCGGGTGAAGGACGAGGCCACGCTGTGCGAGTTCGCACTCTTCTCGAGCGACTCAAGCACGAACATCGAATCACCGTCTTTGCCCCCGATCAGGCGTTTGAGTTCTTGTCGCCACTTTATCCGAGGGCCAGAGACCGGGTACAGATTGAGCGTATTCCGGGGTTGCGATTTCATTACACGAATTCGCGGATGGATGTCAGTCGCTCGATCTGGGAAGGCCTGAAGTACGCGGCCGTCACGATGCCTTCGATTGTGAGAAAAATCCGTTCATTCATTGATCGCGAGCAGCCCGATCTGGCGATCATCGATTTTGAACCAGCACTATCGCGTGCCGCATTCAGATCGGGTCTGCCAACGATGATCCTGGATCATCAGCATGTGTTGAGGGCCTGCGATTTCTCGATGTTGCCCAGGGATTTGCAATGGCACGCTTCTTCCATGAGTTGGGCCGTCTGGGCATTCTACGCACAGGCCGAGCGCACTTTGGCTTCGTCGTTTTATACGCCGCCACTCAAGCCTGAATTTTCTTTCGTCAAGCAGGTCGGGCCTCTTTTACGAAGGGAAGTCACTTTGCGTCACACATCGCGAGAAGGTTTTGTGCTGTCGTATCTCAGGCCACAAACACCGGCTGCCACTCTCGAAGTTCTCAAAAGTTTGCCTTGTGAAGTCAAAGTCTATGGTCTGGGAGAGCAGCCTTCTCAGGACAATCTGGTCTTTTCGCCGATTCACGAGACGCGATTTCTGGACGATCTGGCATCGTGCCGGGCAGTCATCAGTGCTGCAGGAAATCAATTGTGCGGCGAGTCTCTCTATCTTGGTAAGCCCATGCTGACCTTACCGGAGAGCCAGCATTTCGAACAGCGGATCAACGCGTGGTTCTTGCGGGAAATGGGTGCTGGCGATACCTGCGAACTGGAATCTTTCTCAACAAAGAAACTGCTGCAGTTCTGGGAGCAGTTGCCGGAGTTTGAGCAGGCCGCAGAACGTTATCGTGGAAAAAATGACGGGACACCAATGGTTCTGGCTGAGATCGATGACATGCTCCGCCAGCATGCACCCGCAGTACGCCTGCCCGATCCTCAATGGCCCAACCGGAACCTTGCGACAGCCAAAACCCCTGCCAAGCCTCAGCTTTCGACGTGATCCACATCCCCGAAATTCATGGTGTGGCTGAGGTCAAACTTTCTCGGTTAACCTTGGTTATGGGACGTTGACCGTCAACGTCTAAGTCATGAGTGGTGGCAGGACACGTGCATGGTGCGGCTTCTTACCATTGTGCAAAGCCGCAACGACCCGGCCACAAGTTGGTCGGGCTACCCTGTCGTGACAGATGTGTGAAAAGGCAGAATCTGCATCAACTCATGAGTTGCTGGAGTTGAATTCCTCGGGGCGATTCCACCATGGGGCACTCACGTTCTGGTCGAAACGACTTTAGGGGCCAACCCGGATCTCGATATCAATTTGTTAGGCGAGCGACGCATCATCTCTCAGGAACGAGCCACCGATAGACGATTTCCTTGTGCTGGCAAGGACTGCCATGGGCCAGAGCGGCAAAAATTGCCACTCATAACGGCAGTCAATCACAGGGAGGTGCAGATTGGCTATGACATCACGTCGTCGCGCGGTTCCGGGTACGGATTCGACTTTAGCGCCAATTGCTTCGTCAGCAACTCACGTGATCAGATCAGGCCATCGCCCGGGTACGATCCCTCCTGTTCCCCGCAAAAAACGCTGGCGGCACTGGCTCTATGCGGCCACACTGCTGGTCGCCGGTAGTGCGGGAAGTGCTTCTGCCGAAACCTTTACGGTGACAAACAGCAACGACAGCGGTGCCGGGTCGTTACGCCAGGCCATGCTCGATGCTGCGGCCAATGCGGATGCCAGTAACACGATCAACTTTGCTGCCAGCCTGGCGGGTGGTGACACCATTACGCTGGCCAGCGCGCTGCCAAACATTGGTAAGAACCTGACAATCGATGGTGCGGGAAACACATCGCTAGCCATCAGTGGAAATGGTCAATTCCGCCCATTTTTTGTCGAGACGGGGACCGTTTCGATCAGCAGCCTCACCATCCAGAATGCCACGGCAAAGGGTGGCAATGGCGGCAACGGCTATGCAGGTGGTGGTGGTGGTTTAGGGGCTGGTGGTGCGATCTTTGTGAATACCGGTGCTGCTGTCACTGTGCAGGCCGTAACGTTCTCAAACAACACAGCCCAGGGTGGCAATGGTGGCGTACGCGACACAAACATTGGAAGCGGAGGTGGGGGAGGCGGATCCATATTCGGAACCAATGGCAGCAACGCTTCGGGGGATAACGGTGGAAATGGTGCTGGCCCCACCGGAGGTACAGGTGGCCTTGTCGGTGGGAACAGTGGCGGAGATGGGGGCTTTGGTAGTGGTGGTGGTGGTGGCGGATACTTGTTTGATATTCCGCCAGCGAAAGGTGGTGATGGCGGAGATGGCGGCTGGGGAGCCGGCGGCGGCGGTGCTGGCGGAATACCGGGTGCTTCTGTTTTCAACACAGCAATTGGAGGAACCGGTGGATTTGGTGCCGGGAGTGGTGGAAATCCATTTGGTAGTGGTGGCGGCGGTAGCGCATATGGCGGTGCGATCTTTGTGCGCAGCGGAGGTTCGCTGACAGTCGTTGATAGCGGAATTTCCGGAGGTTCAACTGTGGCGGGAACTGGCTCATCAACCGGTGCAGCCGCAGGAACGGGCCTCTTTCTCAACGATACGACAATCAACTACAACGTGACCACCGGCAATACAGTTACGATCAGTGATACCATTGCCGGGACTGGGGGCGTCGTCAAGGACGGTGCCGGTACTTTGGCTTTGGGGGGAAATAGTGCCATCTTTCAAAATAGTGGGCTGGTTACGATTAGTGATGGAGCGATTTCTGGTAACACAACTCAGTTGAACAATCGAGACATCGTTAACAATGCCGAACTGATTTTTAATCAGGCCTTTGATAGCACTTATAGTGGTGTCGTCACGGGAACGGGGCAGTTGACCAAAAGTGGAATTGGCACACTCTCGATCACCGGGGCCAATACGTACGAAGGTGGCACCAATCTCAATAACGGTGTTCTGGGTGTTGGAGCTGGTGGCAGCCTGGGAACGGGAACCATCCAGGCCAACGGAGGCTGGCTCCAGTTCAATGACTCCAATCAGTCACTCTCGAACGATATCTCGCTGAATCAAGACCTCACCGTCAATCAATTGCAGGTCAGCAACTCGACTCTGAGTGGTGATCTCTCCGGAGATAGCAAACTCACGGCCAACGGAGCCGGTGCTCTATGGCTCAGCGGTGATAACAGCAGCTTTACCGGCGATGTCGATATCCAGAACTTCATGCTGATCCTGACGAACGACAATTCGTTAAACCAGGGCAATAATGTCCACATTGCTCATGGCTCGCAGTTGGCCACCTACCTTGCCAGCCACGCGATCATTGGTGATCTCACAGGTTCTGGTAATATCAATCTGAATAATGCTGGCAAGGTGACCGTCGGGACTTCCAACGATTCCACCTTCGATGGCCAGATCACGAACACCGGCACGTTTGTCAAGGCTGGTAATGGCAAACTGACACTCACTGCAGATCAAGCTCTCAGCCACACCGGGGTAACAGAAGTCACCCAGGGTACACTCATCGGCTCCACAGCAGCCTTTAACGACCACGACATCATTACGAATAACTCACGGGTCGAGTTTGACCAGGAGACCAATGGCACCTATACCGGCGTGATCAGCGGGAATGGCCAGTTGTATAAGTCTGGCGCGGGAGTTGTCACTTTGGATGGTGCCAATACCTACTCAGGTGGCACTACGATTTTCGAGGGGACACTCCGCCTGGGAAGTCATGGATCTCTATCGAGTAGCACCAGTCTCAACATTTCCCCCAATGCTGTATTTGATCTGAATGACCAGTCACAGACGATTACCTTCCTCGTGGGGAGTGGCAGCGTTTTATTAGGTTCGGGTGAACTGACGACTAACACTTCGATCACCACCACCTATAGCGGTGTCATCAGCGGTACGGGTTCGCTCATTAAAAATGGCCTAGGAAACCTGACCCTTTCTGGCACCAACACTTACTCCGGCGGCACCACCATCAATGATGGGCGGATCAATATCACTCAAGATGCGAATCTGGGTAACGCCTCAGGGGGATTGAACTTCAACGGTGGGACTCTTGGCGTCAATTCCCTGTGGTTGACAACCAACAGGAATGTATTTCTAGACACCAATGGTGGAACGATCAACCTTGGCAATAACAGCGTCTTGTTCCTGAATGGGATTATCAGTGGAAGTGGTGATCTGGAAGTCTCAGGGCCAGGCTACGCCTTTTTTTCCGGGGCAAACACCTACACAGGAGACACGAGCGTTTCAGGGAGTTATCTGGGCATTGAAAGTGACGCCAATCTGGGAGCAAACACCAACCAGTTGAACCTGACCATGGGCACACTCATGCACCTGGCTGATATCACCTCCAACCGCACGATCAATGTGGCCTCGCAAGGGACAATTGATACCAATGGTTTCAACAGCACATTCTCTGGCCCAGTGACTGGTTACGGGCTGTTCGTGAAAACCGGCGATGGTCGATTGAATCTCACGGGAGACAGCACGTTCACGGGCGATACACAAATTCAGAATGGCAACCTCGCGATCAACGGAACGTGGGCAGGTGGCATGCTGGTCAATGGTGGGGTGCTCTCAGGAGCTGGGACAATTGCTGGAAATGTCCATAACGAGAGTGTGGTTGCTCCCGGTAACTCGATTGATACTCTGACGATCAATCAAAACTATTCACAGGGAGACAATGGTCGCCTGGATATCGAAATTGCTCCGGGTGCCGAGCATACGGACGTCCTGAATGTCCTCGGCGAAGTTCATCTGGATGGTGAACTCAATGTGACTGGCCAGGGCCTCACAGGCTTTTCCATCGGGGATCGCTACACGTTCCTCTATGGTTCAGGCGGTGTGAACGGGACTTTTGGAACGGTGACGGATGATCTGGCGTTCCTGGATATTCAGCTGGACTATACCAACCCCTATGCGGTTTCCTTCGTGCTGGCCAACTCCGCTTCTTTTACCAGTGCCGCATCGACTCCCAACCAGTTCCAGGTGGGGACGGGATTGGATAACGGTGCCCCGGGTGCTACGGGCGACTTTGCCAATCTGATTTCACAGATCACATTGTTGACCACGCCCGAAGCCCAGGCTGCCTACGACAATCTGAGTGGCGAAATCTATGCCAGCAACTCGGCTGCCTCGATTGAACAGGCGCAATCACTACTGAGAAATCTGGCCGAAAGACTGAGGCAGAACGCAACGAGCAATGGTTCTCTGCTGGCAGTTCGTATGCAGACACCCGATCAGGCCTTCCAGATGGTTTCAACGGGGGGCTTGAACCAGCAGGACGACATCATCCGCCTCGCACACAGTCAATCGACGAATGATCGTTTCTCCCATCCAGTGACTGCTCAATCGGTCGCAGAGTTTCTGCAACCCGTTTCGCATGCCCAGACCTGGGATGGCTGGATCGAAGGCTATGGTCAGTCGGGACGAATTGGTTCCAATGGCAATGCCAGCGGGATTGGCTACAGCTTCGGAGCTACGAACTTCGGAATTGGCTACTACCTCGACGAAGTCACCACAGTGGGTGTACTGGGCGGTTACGCCAACAGCACGGTACGTGGCGGTGGTTCTGGACAGGATCGCAGCGAAGTCGAAACAGGGCAGGTGGGGCTGTATGGCCGAACCAGCATTGGTCAAAACTATCTGCTGGGCGTGATCAACTACGGCAATCAAAGCTATGACACGAATCGTATTGTGAATGTCGGAGGCACAATCAATACTGCGGATGGCAGTTACAACGCCAATCAGCTCGGAGTATTACTTGAAGCCGGTCAGAATCAGTCGCTGGGGAATTTCGTTGTCCAGCCATTAGTCGGTTTGCAGTTTATTAACCTGTGGACAGACAGCTTTGCGGAGAACGCTACGGGCGGGGTTGGGTTGAATGTGGATGATCAATCCGACAGCTCACTGCGCGGTTCGGTGGGTGGTCGGCTCTTGCGGCCCATGACTCTGCGAGGTGGCCGAACATTCGTTCCGGAAATGCAGGCCCGCTATATGTATGAGTTCCTCGATAGCAGCCAGAGTATTGGTGCCACATTCGCAGGGGCGGCACCCGGGGCACCTTTTGCGATTCAGGGAGTCAGTGCCGGCAACAGCTTTATTGTCTACGGGGCAGGTGGTTCGCTGGTGCTGAACGACAGTTTCAGCATCTATGGCCACTATATCGGTCAGGCTTCAGATCAAATGACCTCACATACTGGCACCGGCGGATTCCAGTTCCGCTGGTAAGCTCTTGCGAGCTTCGGGCCTTCGGCCGGGTAGTGCCCCCTAGGACCGCTCTGGGAGGTTTTAATGTAGGGTGTTTGAAGCTCCAGCGTAATGCACCGGCTTTTGATAGAGCAGAAGCATCGGCTGTCAGGTTGATCGATCTGCGAAAATAAATGCCGTTTTAATAATAGCTAATAATCCAGCGCAGCTCCGCCATCGGCTTCAATGGCTTGTCCCGTAAGAAAGCTGGAGTCCTCAGTCGCAAGAAAGAGAGCAATTTTTCCGATTTCATCCGGAGTGGCCATTCGTCCCAAAGGTTGTAGGCGGGCCACTCGATCAAGAGCCGCTTCCGGATCGGGAAGAGAGGCAGCCCATGTTCTCATCAGCGGTGTATCGACGTTACTGGGAAGGATCGCATTCACCCGCACTCCATAGCGTGCCAGTTCCAGGGCCAGAGATTTGGTGAAGCTCACCTGGGCACCCTTCGAAGCCGCATAAGCGGTTGAGTTTTCCTGTCCCAGGACTGCTGTCATCGATGAGATGTTGATGATTGTGCCGCGAGTCTTTTTGAGTTCCTCAATAACTGCCTGACTGGCTGCAAATGTGGCAATAAAGTTGACTCGCATCACCTGCTCGACCAGTTCGAGAGAGGTTTCGGCTATCGTTAAAGCGGGAGGATGGATCCCTGCATTGTTGATCAGGCAATCCAGGCGACCAAAAGTCTGGAGACCCGACTGGATCGCATTCTGCAATTGGGCCGTATTGGCCACATCACAGACAATTGGCCAGACTTGTTCGCGTTGTGCAGGAGCGAGGTTTTCGAGCCATTTCTCCAGTGCAGATTGATCGCGATCCAACGAGATGACTCTCGCTCCTTCGTCCAGAAACACCTGGGCACAGCCGGCACCAATCCCAGCCGCACTGCCAGTGATCAAAACAACACGATTCTGAAATCGCATGGGAATCTTTCTGATCTCAATCAATGGGTTGTCGCATGCCGTATCAAGTCTTGAAATGACAACAGAGAAGGACTATCCCGTTCGCCACAATTTGGCTACACCATTTCTGAAATGAATGATCCCTTTCGAGTGGATGTCTGCCGGTAGTTATTTCCTTCGTGACTGTCGGCCTGAGGCTTGCTGGCGAAAACGAGCCTGATTGCTGATAAGCTCTGAGATCAATTCAAAACAAAACTCACCGCGGCATCTAAGTGACCTGCAGTCCTGGAGCAAAACTCCTTCATGATCGAATACAACCGTTACAGCTGGTGGAAGACGGCATTTTCATTTCGCGGAACTGCCTTGCCCCGGGCTGGCTGGCGTGTCTTCACCTGTGTGATTTATGCCTTGCTGGTGCAGGCCACTTTTGAACTGGGAAGTGATCTGCAGTTGTTCGATGAACAGCGATTTCTCGGAATCGATCCTGTGGGGCATGCCGTGGTCGGTTCGCTCCTCGGGTTCCTGATTGTCTTCCGCATGAACTCTTCCAATAACCGTTATTGGGAAGGGCGGTCTCATTGGGGGCAGTTGATCAACAGTTCGCGAAATCTCGTGCGTTTTGGCTGCGAGTATGGCGAGCGAGGTTCAACTCTTTCGAGGTTGGTGGCCGGGTATGTGATCTCACTGAGAAGGTCATTGCATGGTCAACGCGATACCGAGGAAGTCGATGTTTACCTGCCAGCAGAACTTTGCGAGCAGGTCTCGCGATTTGGAAACATTCCGACGGGAGTCACATCGGCCATCAGTCACTGGATTGGCGAGCAGTATCGGAAAGGCAAGCTCGATTCGATGCAGGTTCGCCAGATGGAAGATCAGCTTTCCAAAATGGTGGATGCTCAGGGTGGGTGTGAGAAAATCCAGAAGACCCCCTTGCCATTCATCTATGTGGCGATGATCAAGCAACTGATTCTCGCCTATTTGATCACCTTGCCACTTGTCTTGTGCGAACGCTGTGGCTGGTGGTCTCCTGTGTTAATGTTTGTTGTTTCGCTGGCACTTCTGGGTATGGAGGAAGCCAGTGTTGAAATTGAAGACCCCTTTGGTTCCGATGGCAATTGCCTCGATCTCGAAGCGTTGACATTGACCATCGCCCGTGACGCCGGTCAGTTGGCACTGTTCAAACCCGTCTTTATTTGTGACGATCAGCACGATTAATGCAGGGATGTCATTCATCTTCTCCCCGGAAAGATTTGAAAATGGATTTGATCTATCGGTATGACCCGTATGCACCTGTCACTCCACGGCAGATTCCTACCACTGAAGCTGCGGTCAATCATCTGCTCGAAGGGAATTCACGGTTCATACAATTTGTGCGGCAGATGCAGAAGCACACACTGGATCCTTCTCTTAAAGATCCTATCGTCATGCCCATCAGCCCGGTGGCGATGGGTTTGCCCTTGTTCGAAGGAGCCGTGTTGACCCAGGCTCCATTCGCCGTGGTACTCGGTTGTTCAGATGCCCGCGTGCCGACAGAACAGATTTTCGATCAGTCTTTCAATGATCTGTTTGTTCTCCGAATTGCCGGGAACGTACTGGGGTCTGAATGCCTGGGCTCTTTGCATTATGCAGTGAAAGCCCTGGGCGAAAGCCTGAAGGTGGTGGTTGTCATGGGGCATTCCAAGTGTGGAGCCGTCACGGCTGCGGTCGATACGTATCTTTCACCTGAAGGATATGCCGATATTGCTTATACGTTCCCATTACGAACACTGGTCGATCAGATTCAGATTGCTGTCCGCGGTGCGGCTCGCGCCCTCGACCAGTATTCGCCGATCTTCCAGCACAACCCGGAACTGCATCGATCCTTCCTGGTTGCCGTGACGTCCTACATCAACAGTTCCATCACGGCTCTTGAGCTCCAGAGAGAACTCAAACTGCGAGTCAAGAATCCGCCACAGGTGAAGTTTGGCATTTACGATTTCGATTCGTTGCGTGTTCAGGCTTTACCACTCGAATCGGGGGCAGCACCTCAGTTGCGCAATGCGCCGACATCTCCCGAAGAGTTGTCGCAGTATTCCAGTGAAGTGGTCGAAGCGCTGTTCAATCTGCCGGATGAAGAGCGTGATAGCTGCCGCTTGACGATGAAGCTGTAGTGGCTCAGCCATCGCACATAGTCGCTTCCTGAAGTTCAGTTTCGTGCCATGCTTGCGACGTGCTTCGTGCCATGCTTGCGGCTCTGAGCAGGCATGCCCGCTGATACTTTAAGTAACACTCAGCACACCAACTGAATCGACAGTTCGATTGAATTCTTACTGTCTTTACTCGGATCAATGAACTTTATGAATTGTCACGCATGACTATTGCCAGCCTGCATGCCTGGATTGTGCGGATTCCCCTCAAGCGGAAGGTCACACATGCTTCGCATTCACGGACGGAAACGTTGTCTGTGATTGTCCGCTGTCAGTTGAAGAGTGGCGAAACTGGCTGGGGGGAAGGCCTGCCTCGAAAATATGTGACCGGCGAGACAGTGGACGATCTATGGCCACTTCTGCGCGAAGCCCAGATCGAGAGGCAATTGCGTGGCGGCTGGAAAGATCTGGCCGAAGCTATGGCGCTGTGCCGCTCGCTGACGATTGGCCGCCCGGATGATGACCGCTATTGTTTCGGTAATTCGATTCGCTGTGCGGTCGAAATGGCCTTACTCGATGCCGCCTTCCGACAAGCAGGTGAGCCTCTCTGGAGAATCGCCAAACTGGCGAAAATCGACGGCTTGCCGATGCCTGAGATTCAGCCAGAACGAATCCGGTACAGTGCCGTTTTTACGTCGATGAATCTTCCCAAATTGATGATTCGTTGTGCCAAACTGCGGTATTACCAGTTTGCAGCCGGCAAACTGAAGGTTGGCATCGCAGGTCGTGATGATGTTCAGCAGGCCAGATGGGTTCGTCGACTGTTGGGCGCTTCCTTTGATTTACGGATCGATGCCAACGAAGCATGGCTTCCCGAACAGTTGGAAGAACGTCTGGAGCGATTGTCCAATTTAGGGATCACGTCGTGCGAGCAACCTGTGGCTCATGAGCACGTGAAGGCATTAAGCCATCTGAGAAGACGCATTCCAGTCCCCATCATGCTCGATGAATCGGTATGCAGCCTCGAAGATGCCCGGCGTGCCTTCAATGATGGAACCTGTGATCTGTTCAATCTGCGGCTTTCCAAATGCGGTGGCTTTATCCCCTCACTCGAATTGGCGGCTTTTGCGACCCAACATGGGCTCGGCTATCAGTTGGGTTGCCAGGTGGGTGAGACAGGAATTCTCTCCGCAGCAGGCAGGCAGTTCGCCACGGCGGTCGGAGGAATTCGGCATCATGAAGGGAGCTTTGATCGATTTCTCGTTAAGGAACCTCTGATTAATGAGGACCTCACCTTCGGACGCGGCGGCTGGGCACCCAGGCTCCATGGTCCTGGTTTGGGAATCACTGTTGATGAAACGTCCATTCGCCGGGTCTGCGTTGAAGAGCAGCAGATTCTCTGAATCCAGTTTCCATAAGTTGGCACCACGGAGAGTTGGCACCACAGATTTTGAAAATTCCAGTTTGACAACCCTTTTCAGGATGCTTACGCTACTGAAGTTGATTTTTGCACCCAACATCAAAACATCTCCAAGGCAAGGTTTCGTTATGTGGCACGGCGTCTATCCTGCAGTGACGACTCAGTTTCATGCAGATTTCTCCCTCGATATCGAAGCCACCCTCAAGCATGTTGATGTGCTGATTGATGAAGGTGTGCATGGCTTGATCATGCTGGGAAGTGTGGGTGAAAACACTGCCCTTGAGCCGCATGAAAAACGAGAAGTTCTCAAGAGCGTTGTCGAGCATGTGGCTGGGCGTGTGCCGGTTCTGAGTGGTGTGGCCGAGTACACCACAGCACTGGCTTGCCGCTACGCCGCTGATGCTGAAAAGCTGGGTGCTAACGGGCTGATGGTTCTACCTTGCATGGTCTACAAGGCCGATGCCCGCGAAGCCATGACTCACTTCCGTGAAGTGGCCAAAGCCTCGTCTCTTCCAATCATGATTTACAATAATCCAGTGGCCTACACGGTCGATGTCACCCCTGCCATGTTGCAGGAACTGGCTGATGAACCCAAATTCGTCGCCGTCAAGGAATCTTCAGATAACGTCCGCAGGATCACTGATATCCGCAATCTTCTGGGAAATCGCTATACGCTCCTCTCGGGTGTGGACGACCTGGCGCTCGAAAGTATTCTTCTGGGGGCCGAAGGCTGGGTTTCTGGCCTGGTCAACGCCTTCCCTGCTGAAAACCGTGCATTGTGGGAACTGGCGACGGCTGGTCGCTGGCAGGAAGCTCTCGATATCTACCGCTGGTACACGCCACTGCTGCACCTCGATACTCACACCAAGCTCGTTCAATACATCAAGCTCTGTATGGCTGAAGTGGGATATGGCAGCGAACTGACTCGCCCACCTCGCTTGCCACTGGTGGGAGAAGAACGCACACGGATCACGAAGTTGATACGCGATGCGATTGCCAACCGCCCTCAGTTGGACGCTCTTCTTTCTTCCACCGCGAATTGAGTGAACATCCAAAGTGACGTACATTTCCAGGCAGTGGATTCAGGTTGTCGATACCCACACGGGTGGTGAACCTACACGGCTGATTTATGACGGTCAGCCGTGGCCCTTGGCAAGTCGCCAGGAGGGGTCGTCAACTTCTCAAGAGTCGCCATCACCATCGGTATTGAGCGGTTTGCGAAAGGCGATCGATGGTTCATCATTAGTTCTTCCGAAAACAATGTCCGAGAGACGGCATTTTCTGGAGACTGAGGCCGACTGGCTGAGAACTGCCAGCCTGCTCGAACCGCGCGGCTCCGATGTGCTCGTGGGTGCGATTTTGACACCACCAGAGCATGCCTCGTCACTGGCAGGGGTTGTCTTCTGCAACAACACAGGCTATCTCGGCATGTGTGGCCACGGGATGATTGGTGTCGTCGTCTCGCTGGGACAGATGGGGCTGATTGCTCCCGGCCCGGTGACCATCGATACGCCTGTCGGGCCGATTGCAGCGACATGGAGTGGCGGCGCCTCGGTCACTTTGACCAACGTCTGGAGTTATCGATATCGCCAAGCGGTCTCACTGGAAGTGCCTGGCCTCGGAGTGATCACGGGCGATGTTGCCTGGAGTGGCAACTGGTTCTTTCTGATCAGCGAAGAGGTTCATCAGAAGTCACTCGATCTGGGGAATGTGCCAGACTTGCTGGCCTACACATCACAGATTCGCAACTCACTGGGAGAGCAGGGGATTACTGGCGCTGATGGCGCGGAAATCGACCATGTTGAGTTATTTGCCGGATGTGACTCGAGTGTCGCCGACAGCCAGAATTTTGTGCTCTGCCCAGGGGGGGCCTACGATCGTTCCCCTTGCGGTACAGGAACCAGTGCCAAACTGGCTTGTCTTGTGGCAGATGGAAAAATCTCTGAAGGGGGCCTCTGGCGACAGAAGAGCATTGTGGGAAGCTGTTTTCAGGCCAAAGCTCTTGCGATTCGAGAAGGCGAGAGGGGCTTGGAAGTGCTGCCCCAGTTGACTGGCGAGGCTTATGTAACAGGAGTGTCCACACTCCAGATCGATGAGGCGGATCCATTCCGCTGGGGGATATTGCCGCCCCAATAACTGTCACAAATTTGGTTGGAGTGGTGCGTTTCAAGAATTGGTAACTGACGTACAGCAAGTCAGTTCGATTTTTTCATTCGAGTCTCGTGTCATGCTCCTGAGGTGGGCAGACTTGCTATCATCTTGCAGGATGTGTTTGTTCAACAGAAATCGCTACCGCCCTCACTCTGGCCTTGCGCCCCGGCCTTGATGGATCTGGCGATATGGGTGATTTCAAAAACACCAGAAATTCGTTAGCGCAAGAACAACTTCGAGATCAGGGGATACTTCGTGGCAGTTGATGTTGTGGTCGTTGGTGGTGGCGTTGTCGGGGCCATGTGCGCACGTTATCTCGCCAAAAAGAATCTTTCTGTAACAGTTGTCGAGCAAGGGACCATTGGGGGCTTCTGCTCCAAAGGGAACTGCGGGTATGTCAGTCCCAGCCATGTTCTTCCTTTGGCCGAGCCCGGTGTTCTGCTGAAGACACTTAAGTCAATGACCACTCCCGATTCGCCATTCCACATCCGTCCCAGGTTTGATCTGGCTCTGCTGGGCTGGCTGACGAACTTTGCGCGCCGCTGCAATGAGAAAGACATGATGGCCGCCGGTGTGGCACTTAACACCATCCTGCGATCCTCGTTCGACGAATACAAAACGGTCCTTGCCGAAGATGGCATCGAGTGCGAATGGCAGCACGACGGAATTCTCTTCGTCTATCGAAAAGCATCAGAGTTCGAGGCGTTCTGCAAGACGGATGATATGCTGGCCGAAAAATTCGATCGGCCCTCTCGTCGCATTATTGGCGATGACGCTTTGATGGAATTTGAACCCGCTCTCAAACCGGGGAACACCGGGGCCTTCCTCTATGAATGCGATGCTCATCTGCATCCAGAGCGGCTCATGAGCCAGATGCGCGCGAATCTGATGGCTCAGGGCGTTTCACTTCTTGAAGGGACGAAAGTCGAAGAGATTGTGACGGAAAGTGGGCAGGTTCGTTCGGTCAAAACCAGCCAGGGGGAAATCGAGGCAAAACATGTCGTCCTGGCCGCTGGTGCCCTCTCGCCCATGTTCCAGAAGGCACTCAAGTGCTCGATCCCCGTTCAGCCGGGGAAGGGCTTGTCGATCACCATGCAAAGGCCGGCCGTCTGCCCGCGCGTCCCGATGATTTTCCATGATCACCGTGTCGCGATCACACCATTTCAAACGGGATATCGGATCGGCTCGACCATGGAATTTGCCGGTTACGACACCACTATCAATCCCCGCCGCCTCAAACTCCTGACAGAGGGAGCCAAGTTGTATCTCAAAGATCCTGTCGGCCAGCAGGAAGAAGAGCCCTGGTGGGGCTGGCGACCAATGACATACGACAGTGTTCCCATCATCGGGCCCACCCCCAAGGTCCGAGGTGGCTGGCTTGCGACTGGACACAGCATGCTCGGAATTTCCCTCGCTTCCAGCACAGGGAAGTTGATTGCCGAGATGATTACTGGTGAGAAGCCCCACATCGACCCTAAGCCCTACGCTGTCACACGTTTTTAACACCCGCTTCAATGACATGTGGGCTCAACGCAAGGGTGGCCCGGCCAGCTTGTGGCCGGGTAGTCAGTGCTTTGCACGACGACAAGAAGCTGCGCCATGCGGTTGCTTCTGTTGAATCTTCGCGCAAATCCTCTTGGGGAAGGGAACGGTGAGGCTCTTTTTGGGCGATATTCAGTAGCAACAAGAGCTCGAGCTATCCTTAAAGATAGTTGAGAATGCTTAACTGCAGGGTTTGAGCCGTGAGTTGCATGGAAGCTTCGTAGACTTGCCGGAGTTGCAGAAGTTGCGTCGCAGCTTCAGTCAGGTCAGTGTCAAAGATGTTTGATAACGTCTCTTTGGTCAGCAGGTTCTGGTCATCGAGTCGATTACCCACTTCATCGATCAATTGCTGCCTCGTACCAATTTCTGTCCGAGCGATCGTGGTCTGGCCCGAGGCTTTCTCAAGTAAAGGCGAGAGTCTGGCCAGTTCGACATTGTCATTTGAGCGGAGTGCCTTTTCGAGAGAGATCAGCAAATCGAACACACCACCTGTTCGCTGCGGATTCACGTCATCTCCTGCCAGCACACCTGTGGCTCCCGTGTTTTCGGTTCCATCAATCCCTAAAGCGATGGCACTCTCGGTGGCAGCAACAGTCAGTGGTCCAGCTCCCGAGGAATCCGTCAAAGAAATGCCATTACCAACGGCATTCAGGCTCGCAGTAAGTACACCCGGGTCAGCCGCATTGAAGAGATTGAGCACATCCTGAATGGTCGTGGCTGACGAGAGATCAATGTTCGTCGTGGTTCCATCCCGGCGAGTGATGCTGATTGGCGAGCCAGGTGTAAAGACGACTCCTTTTCCCAGATTGAGTTGCGAAAGCGATGTCTCGCCAGTGAATGTTCTCAGCCCAAGGCCTGTCGCATTCGTGCCGCCATTCTCTCCGATCGAGAAATTGGCACCACTCAGTCGAGTTCCGACAATCAGGCCGCGACCCGAAGGATCGATTTCTGCAGAAACATTCGGATCAGCCGCTCGAATTCGCTGCAAAACCTGCTGCACAGTCGTGGCCCCATCGAGATCAACAATCGTGGTGGTCTCTCCATTCACAATCCTCAGGCCAGTTCCTGCGGTCGCACCAATCCCTGAGCCTCCATTGAGGGCCGCCACGCTGGTCGAGAGAGTGACGGCGGGTTCAAGACTTCCTCCTTGAGCCACAGCGACAGGGCCCGTCGCCAATCGTAATTGTGTGGCTGTCGTACCACTGCCGCTATTCGCGATGGCAACCGTGCCATTAGAAGGCGTTATTCGCAACCCGCCAGGACTGAGAGGATTGATATCGACCGTCACCGTCTCGGCTTCTCCCGCAAAGGCGGCTTCGATGCGGGTTTTGAGATCGCCAATGGTGACAGCGGTACTTAAATCGATTGTCTTCTCAATGGGAGTCCCGTTGTCGACAGTCACTGTCAGCGAAGACAGATTCACGCCGGCCCCATTTTTCAGTGCCGAGAGCGGGGTCGTCAGTTCGAGAGCTGGTGAGAGTGAAGCAACATTCGATTGGGAGATGCCACCAAAGGCATCAATTCCGGAAAGGGATGTCGAAACCAGTTGATTAACATCCGCAAAGGCTTTGACTTCTCCCGAATTCCCGCGATAAATCACCGTGTCGCCAGCACGTTCAAAGGGAGAAGTTCCAGTGGCCGTACCGCTGAAAAGAAATCGATCCTGATACTGCGTATTGGCGGAGTTAAGAGCACTTTGAATCAACGTAGCGACTTCATTGGCCAGGCCGATCTTTTCTTCCGGCGTCGATGTTGAGCCAATCCCTGTCTGCAAAATGCCTTTCGCTCGCACGACGACATCATTCACAGCACCCAGGGCATTGTCGGCGGCACTCAGAAATCCCTGATTGTAAGTATGCTGGCTGCGAACCCCTTGAACTCGCTCTAACAGCGATTGCAAAGATGAAGTCTGGCGCGTGGCTGTCGGATTCTCCGAAAGGAGATTGTACTTCTGCTGAGTATTGATCTGCTGCTGCAAACGCGAGATCAAACTGGTGCCTGTTTGCAGATCGCGATTGGCATTGCTGTAAAGCAGGCTGTTCGGCATTCGACCGATACCGATGTTTCCTAGAGCCATGCCGTTCCTCCCGATCATTCTGCCAACTTGGTTTCAGATGCGTCTGTGATTTCTCGTCATGTCGTTTTTGCGATCAATTCATTGGTTGGCAATGAATCTTAGAGTCATTACTTAAGTCTTATCGCCAGTGCCATGCCTTGAAGCTTTGGGCGATCTCTATCAAACACTTCCACAGGAATGGTCATGGGACGTGTGGCTGGGGTCAAACGTCCTCGTTTGCCCCCAGGTCAGGGGGTTAAAGTTCATGGCTAAAATGATGGGAAGGAACGTTACCGGTGCATTCGTGCTGGCGAATGTTGATGACCAGGGGGCGGATGAAGACATCCGACCCCTGCCTCCCGGCCAAGAACCATCCATTTCCGCTGGGTTTTGTTTTTTGGTGCCTCCCTCGTCATGTCCCCCAAGGTTATGTGAAACGTTGTGTGTTAAAGGCAGAGGCTCTGAGCGAGCATGTCTTCTCCAGTGGCTCGTTAGATATTCAGCAATGTATTAAAGAGCTCATCCACGACTGAAATGATGCGTGCCGAAGCCTGATATGTTCGCTGAAGATTGAGAATGTTCAGTGTCTCTTCATCAAGGCTGACTCCCGAGACCTGTTCTCTCTGCGTCAACAGGGAATCTCGAAAGCCGGTAAACCCCTTTTCAACAGCCTGCTCAGCCGCTGAAGACTGGCCGACACCTGCAATGAGATTGTCCTGAAACTGTGAAATCGAAAGTCCATTCAACTGACTCGATGCCACAGTCAGAACCTTGGCCAGTAGCGCCACATTGCTGGAATCACCTGCACCTCCGCCTCGTCCTGTGGCCAGGAGATTCTGGTTCTTCGCAATGACCTGGTTGACCGCAATATTTCCGGAATCCGTCCCCGTAAAGAGTGTATTAATTCCGAGTGTGGCTAAAAACCCGCTACTATCGGCTCCAAATCGCAACTCATAGCCGGCAGCCGCATTGATCTGCAACTGGCCGTCGGCAGTCACCTGGGCACTCACCTGACCGACGGCATTCAGGCTGGCCACCACATCATTGAGCGTGGTATCCGTGCCTAATCCATCGAGATCGATCGAAATCGTGCTTTCAGTCGTTTCGCCACTGGTGAGGTTGCGCACCTTGATCTTAAAGCTGCCATGCTGGACAGGGAAATTCAGTCCTGCTGCATTGGTGTTCAATGCCGCATTGGCATCTGCCACCTGATAAGTTCCGGTCACCGTCGAGTAACCCGTTAACCCTTCTCCCTGGCTGTGAATGCGATTTGCTTCATAGATCAGGCCACTGGCGAGTTGGTCGAGCTGTTTTGTGAAGCCTCCCAGAATACTGTCGCGAGATTCAATAGTTCCCTGAATCTCGCCGCCACCATTGGTCACTGAAGCTTTCGTAATTGTCGTCTGCACATTCAGCACACCAAAAGTGCCATCTGTAGCAGGAGTCACTTCCAGATTCTGCGTGTAACCGTCCAGAATGATGTACTCGCTCCCCGAGTAGAGATCGACCTGCCCCGAAGGCCTTTCAATCGCTTTCACAGGGATCAACTCTGAAAGCCGGTTGATGGCATTCAGCCGCTCCACACGCAGGGCCCCCGCATCGCTCTGGTTAAGTCCGTTCGCTTCGAGAGCACTGATCTTGGGGTTCAGATTGACAATCTGATTTATCAATCGATTGGCTTCATCGACCTGAGATGTCAATTGATCGTTCAGTGTGGTACGCAGGTCATCCACTCTGCCGCGCAGTGACGTGATGTGGTTAACCAGTGCTTCGGTTTCCTGCAGGGTGATCTGCCGTTGTCCCGCCGAATCGGGAGCACCGGTCAACGTCTGTAAAGAGGCTACAAAATCATTCAGAGCCGTCGAGAGATCTTCGTCGCCCAGTTCCCCCAGAGTGGTTTCGAGTCTTTGCCATGTCGCACTTTTGATGGTCGATGCCGCTGCATCGCCATTCGCTGCATGAATACGACTTTCGAGATAGGTGTCGAGTTGCTGACGAACTCCGACAGCCAGCACACCGCTCCCCACCAGCAGTGAACCTGTCTGATAGCTCCCCGCGGGTGTGAGGGAGACGGCATCGCGAACGAAACCTTTGGTATTAGCGTTCGCAATATTGTTGCTGGCAACCTGTACGCTGGCCGAAAAGATTTCGAGCGAACGTGAAGCAACAGCCAAAGCACCATTCAGTGACATGCGACTCTCCTACAGGCTGACATCCAGGAGTGCACTTTGAGTCCGCATGACATTCCCGGTACCGGGTGGGCCATCATAAGTGGGAGCCAGAGCTCCACCGCGGGCTACCGCATCGACAATCAGATCCAGATGCCTGATCCCCCGTTGTGTGAGAATCCACATCGTCCACGAAAGTTTCTGGATCTCTCCCGCCTGTAGGCGAAGCTTCGCTGCGCGTTCCACGAGAGATTCTTGACCCCAGGCGCGGGCCACGTCGAGCAGCGACAGAGAATCGATTGATGGGTGCGGAATCGACCTGAGGAATTCTTCCCGCTCCAGCGTTTTGCGCTGCAGTTGTGCCAGCAACTCCTGCTCGCGGGGAACCAGCAGTGCGGCATCCCCCGGGCGTGAAAGCACCAGTGCGTTCCATCTCTGGCTCATCAACTCGTAGAGTTTGAGCTGCAGCGATTCAAACGCATCGATCAAGCGACAGAGCCGCTGAAGACCGTCCGTGGCCTGCATGGCAAATTCCCAATCCAAAGTCGATGGCTGCGCAGATCCAGCGGCGCAGAAGGTTCCATCGTTACTTTCGGATCATCGGGAAGAACTCTGTCGCTCCGGTGGCTCCTGATCGCGCTTCGCGAAGGGTTTGTGTCTGCCGTGACAGATCTGCCAGTTGTTCCGAGAGATTCTGTCGTTCAGATTCCGTAGACTTTGTGGCGTTGTTGAGAACGTCCACGCTCTCAGAACTGACCTCTTTGGAAAGCTTTCCGGCCTTTAACGGATCTAACGAAGGCGATCTGGCAATTCCACCTTGAACACCCGCTTCAAAGGCCGTCTGCATCGCATCGGCAAAGTGGTTGTCACCCCGTTTTGCCATAGCCTCCACGACGACCTGATCAAACTGCGACTGAAACATTTTTTCAGCCTGGCCGCCGTTCAGATATTTGGTTTCTCCCGCTGTCGAACGGAGGGCTTTCATCATTTGAGTATAGAAAATCGTTCCAACTGTCTGCCCGAACTGTTCCTTGAGTTCAGCCGATGAAACGTCTTTCTTGCCACTCGCGCCATGCAAAGGCTTCATGTTCGCTGTTGGCGACAGTTCCAGAGGCTTCAATGCGGCATTGGATTCGATATTAACCATGATTACTCAAGCTTTATCAGCAGGGCCGAAATGTCATCCCACGGCCACTATTTCTCGATCAGTTCTGCATGGAGTTTGCCTGTCGCGTGCAGTTCACGAATGATGTCGATCACATCAGCCGTGGGGACTCTCAACTTGTTGAGAGCGTCGACCAGGTCTTTCAGTTGCTGGGGAGATTGCCGGCCGGAATTCTCAATCAGTCCAATAAAAGGTCCGGGCCCTGTCAGCAAAGGATCATCAGCCCCGATCTCGACCACAAAACTTTTATGCGAGATGATCACCGGGCTGATCTCGACTTCTCCGGTGACGACGACCGTGCCTGTCCGCGGATTCAGAATCACCCGCGCCTGAGTATTGGGTGTATCAATCCCTGACTCCAGTACCTGTGCAATGAATTCCACCGGGTTCTGTCGGTACTGCTGCGGAATCTGGATCTCGACCGACCCTGGACCAGTCGGCTTGGCAATCGTTTTCGCGGCGGATTCAAAGGTGAATTCACTGTTAATCACGCGGGCAACTTCGCTGGCTGTCCAGAAGCTGGCATGGGCCGGATCGATGAGTAACGTGACCAGATCCTGCTGTTTACTCAAAAACAGGGCTGTCACGTCCTGCACCAGATCAACCCCTTGCGTGATACGGGCACTCGTTGGGCGTGCGGGGTCATCGACCACAATCGCTCCGCCAGCGACACCAATCACGAGTTGATTGCGGGCATCGGCTGTCGTCAAGGGTGTGCTGAGAAGCCTCCCCCCACGCAGGCTTTTGGCCCCCATCACCGCATTGACGAAGCAATCGATTTTCTGACCTCGCTTAAGACCGGTGCGAGGAATGGTGGCTTCGACCATGACAATCGCCACGTTATCTGCATTACGGATCTCCGTATCCAGCACGGGTTGGTTCAGCCTGGCCATGGCTGCCCGCAAGGCACGGACTGTGGGTGCATTCTTGGCACCATCACCAGTCCCGGGAAGTCCGACAATCATTCCCAGGCCTGTCAGACGAACTTCCTGCTGCCCCTGCACAGAGCAGATATACTCCAGCCGCACACGAGCTTCCGCCTGACTGGGCCAGATGGCACAGGTGAGGAGGAGTATTGCAATAGTAGTAGCGAGGCGTGACATGGGAGTGCCGGGAGTAGTAAGTTGTAGGTTGATGGTTGTAGGTTGGGAAGAAGCTGATGGCGGCTGTTACTGACGAACAACTCACGACCATCAACTTACTACCATCAAAACGGCGAAATGATGTCCAGTATGTTTGTCCCCCAGTTGGTCTTTGTACTGTTGTAGACCTTACCCTTCTGAGTGCGTTCGATTTTCAGTTCGGCAATATCCTCAGATCGAGCGGTTCGATTGGGCAAAATCGCCAGTCGATCAATACGCCCTGCCAGTCGATACTCGAAGAAATCCTGGTTCGTTCGGATGGATTTGCGGGCTTCCAGCACCACCGTTCCATTCGGCAGCACGTCTACCACTGTCGCCGCAATGTTATAGCTGATCCCTTCCTGATCCGTCAGTTGCCCAATCGTTTGCAATCGGTTGTTGAGGGTGCCCTCAATGGCCGGTGAGTTCTGCGCAGCAGGGAGCAGATTAAAGTTATCCCCGAACCTCACAAAGTCACTTAGCTCGGCTGCATAAGCTCCGTTTCGCTGGCGATTGAATCGGCTGTTGACAATCACTTCCGCCTTCTCATCGACCTGAATGGTGATAATGTCATGCACCTTGATTTCCGGCGGTAATGGAGGTGGCTCCACATAAATGAGCGAGTAGTCTTCGATGCGGGTATCGGAAAGAGGTGTAATGATGGGTGGCCCCTGGCATAAAGCCAGTTGCTGAAGTCCCGCCGTTAAACCTAATGTTGTAATGACTCGAACTGTAATCAGCCGGTATGCGAGAAAATGTTTCAATGCTCGATGTGGCCAACTCATGGTCTTCCCCCTTGTCGGCTCGGTGTCGATTTCGCAGGTGGATCTTCCTGAGAAGATGACTTCAACAATTGAACACCCCGCATTTGCGAAGGATTTGCCCCTTCGCCACCTGTCGAGGTGATGGCTGCTTCGTGCCAGCCTGTCACCACAGCGGTCACGCGTTCACGCACATCATCGAGGGAAACGAGCGTTACGGTCTCTCCCCTTGCAGCCGTTGAAAGGCTTTTGTATTGCCCGCGAATCACGATCCCTTTGACTCGTAAAGAAGCTGTTACGATATCGCCATTTCGAATCAGTGGAGCCGAAGCCATGTCTTTCAGATTCACTAACTCACCGGCTTTGGTCGCTCGCCGGCACTCCATACCAATCACTTGCCCGGGTTCGGTGCAGCATTCGGCTTGTGCAGTGTCGAGCTTCCACATCAGATCACCTTGCTGCACAATTTCGCCCTTCTGCATGGCTCGTCGAAAAGCCACCATGCGAACTTGTGGTGTCAATTTCAGCTTCAAAGTGACGTTTTGTGGCTCTCCGCCTGAAGTGGGGATAATCTGAGCCTGAATGGCCTGTTCGGGGAGATTGTCAATTTTTTCTGCCAGATATCGAATGGCTGCACCATCTGTTACTGCCTGGAGTACAGCCGGAGGTGTGGCTTCATGGGGAGAAATCGTCACGATGGGCATGGCCGCTTCGTCACCCCAGCGAAACTGCTCGCGAAATGCCGTGACTAACAGGGCTTCCACCTTACCACGATCAACACGAATCACTGGCTGCGGCTCAACATGCGATACCTGTTGAATCACTTGCGGAGCACGTTCTTCGCCGGCACTGCGGGAAACCACTGATCGTGCCGAACCAGAAAACTCGATCCGCGACAGATTGATCCCCATGGCCAGGAGCCGCTGATGAACCTGCAGATGGTCAAACATCACTGGTCGACCCACTCCCGGCCCGGGACCTAAAGGGATGTTTCCCAAGGTCTCTCGAAATGCATTATCGCTCGAAAGGATCTCTGCCACTTCATTCAAGGTGACAAGTGTTTGTGTTGTTGAAACCCGCTCTTTCAAACTGATGACTGCCGAAGCTTGCGCAGCGGTACTCTGTCCCAACGAGTTGAGGGTCGATGGCGTCTCCCTCTTTGTGACAGGTGGTTCGGCAAAGCATGCATTCGGCCAACTTCCAGCAAGACAGGCACACAGCATCCCACAGGCGATGAATTTCGCCGGGAGTTGAATGTGCAGTCGAATTCTTGCCGGTATGCAGAGAGCCATCCGTGGTCTCCGAGTTGATCATTAGCGCAGGGTGCAACCGAATGCACCAATGTATGTTTAGTAAATAGGTTCGAGAGTCTTAAATGGTGCATTCCGTAGGAACTTCATGCACCCTACCAAATTCATATAGGGCAAGCTCATGTCTGCCGCTTCATTTTATCAGCTAGTATCGCCTCAAGTTTGTAATGAGTTGCAGTAACTGATCCGAAGCCTGAATCACCTGGCTGTTTAACTCCACGTTACGTTGGGTTTTAATCAGGTCGACCAGTTCGTTGGCAGGTTCTACATTCGAGATTTCCAGAAATCCCTGTCGAATCAAACCCAGTCCCTGATCGCCCGGGTTGCTGATCAAAGGTTGGCCGGAGGCATCAGTGACGGCGTACAAACTCTCACCTGCCTGATACAAACCTTCGGGATTGATAAATCTGGCCAGTTGAATCTGCCCAACCTGATTCTGAACTGTCGAACCAGCCTGAATGACTGAGACGATCCCTTCGGCAGAAATACCGATATCAACCGTATCAGGCGGGATGTTAATGGGTGGGTCAATTAACCGCCCAATGTCGGCTGAGGCGAGGACAACATCACCATTCGAGTTCACTGTGAATTCGCCGCGGCGAGTGTAAAAGAGCTGATTATTCCCACGCACCATGAAGAAGCCATCGCCCGTGATGGCCATATCCAGTTGACGTCCTGTCTCCAGTAAGGCCCCTTGAGAGAAGTCAATCTGTGTTCCCGCGACACGCACGCCCAGACCGGCGGCTGTACCAATGGGTGTGTAATTGCCCAGAGTATCCTGTGTGCCGGGTAGCTTATAGTACTGGTAGTAAAGATCTTCAAAGTCGGTACGGGAGCGTTTGAAGCCGTTCGTCCCCGCGTTCGCCAGGTTGTTGGCAATCGTGTCGAGGTTGAACATGTAGGCCTGCATGCCCGAAGCCGCCGTATACATCGCGCGGTATAGCATGAGGAACCTCCTTCAATAAAAATCAATCCGATGGTCTGTCTACGGACAATTGTCGTTTGTGTTGGCGAACTTTGTGATCGCACTATCTTCGGGGAATGGCTTGTAGTAACCGCCCCAGCATCTCATCCTGCATACGCATCATGTTCACGTTCGATTCAAACCCACGCGAAACCTCGATCAATTCGAGTGTTCCCTGCATCGGATCGGCATTGGAGGCTTCGACGAATCCTTGCCGGACTCTGGTCTCTGGTGGTGCTTCGGCAACAGGCAGCTTTGTCGAGTACATCCCATCACCTCGCTTCTGCAGTTCAGTCAATCGAGTGGGAACCACCACTGCTAGTTGACTGATAGGCAAAACGATCCCATTGGGCCCCACTCCGGAAATCTGGCCACCATCCCCAATCTGCAGGTCAATCATTTCTGGTGGAATGACAATCTCACTGCCATCAGGATCAAGCACTGGTGCACCGGTTCCTGCATGGACGAGTTGTCCATCGGCATCGAGTTCAAACGAACCATCTCTGGTTAAAAGTGTTTCATTCCCCATTTTGAGTTGGTAAAAGCCGTCGCCCAGCAAGGCGGCATCTGTCGATTTTCCTGTCGGCTTGAGTGATCCTTGCGAAAAGTCGGTAATAGTGCCTTCGAGTGCGACGCCACCAGTTTCCAGATCGATCGAATCAGGGGCTGTTTGGGGTT
>VFQR01000663.1_pt1 | contig 38882 bp, 34 predicted proteins | sample 3512321 | NCBI WGS metagenome assembly VFQR01 (sample SAMN10412374, study PRJNA504923) | tailings metagenome | isolation source: Relicate 3 Philex TSF1 revegetated site | place: Philippines: Tuba, Benguet | collected 2017-08-29 | reverse complement strand
TCGCCAATCGCCAATCGCCAATCGCCAATCGCCAATCGCCAATCGCCAATCGCCATCTTTCCCATCCAAAGATGGATTGCTTCTGAAATCGCCATAGCGTAACTTTTACGCATGGCAAACAAACCGCTAACGACGGAGAGCCGCCGCGATCGCCGCACGGTTGGGAAAGCCTGTCTTTTCCAAGATGCGGTGAACGTGGTCCTTGACCGTCGCCAGGCCAATGCCAAGCTCGCGAGCGATTTCTTTGTTCGCCAAGCCTTGAGCCACCAGCTGGGCAACTTCCAGCTCTCGTGGAGAAAGGATGGCAAGCGCAGGATCGCTTTGGGAAGTGCTGTCGAAAACGACCAGCGGATGGCCAAGCTGCTTCTCCGCCTCAAAGTCGATAGTAACCACGCCCTCCACTTGCATATCGCGGACGACTTCGACCAGCTCAGCATGGGGCAGATGCGCCGGTCCAGAAGACTGGACGATGCTGATGGCCTCCCGCAGTTTGCGCAGAGTTTCGTCGGAAAGTTTGCGATCGTCGGGCATAAGCGTCGCGAGAAGCTTATTATAGGCAGAAGGAAAAAAGTATGAGTGTTACACCAATCCAAAGACAGAAGATTCAGGATGTTTTCGACGCAATGGAGGCCGGAGTCGCGGGAGAATCCAAGATACTCTCCTCGTTCAGCCAAGACGCCGTCATGATCGAGCCGTTCAGCAACGGTGGGCAGCCGAACCGTGTGGAGGGCTTAGATGGGATCCGCGGGTGGTTTATGCACTCTGCAGAGGGCGAAGGCCCGCATGATCTCAAGCTGACCATCACCCGGATCGATATTGAGGGCGATGGCTTTCGCGTGGACTGGACATGCAACTCGGCATCATTCCCCACGCTGATGGAGGGTTACGACATTTTCAAGTTCGATGGAGATCGCGTCAACTACTTTGAGATCGTGGTCACCAAGTGGCCGGGGCATTAAAGGGTTTAGGCAAGCACATCATGAAGATAAAGATTTTAAGCACGGCGGTTGCGAGCATCGTGGCAATGAGCGCAATCGTTGTCGGAAACAGTCAGGGATCGAGCAAACCCATGGCAAAAGTGGACGATTTGAAGTGGATGGCCGGCAACTGGTCCTGCGAGATCTGGGGCGGCATATTCGAGGAGTATTGGATTCCTCCCGTGGGCGGCACGATGCAGGGCACCGGCCGTTTGGTTTCTGAAGGCAAAGTACAGTTTATGGAGTACATGTCCATCGAAACCGGGGCGGACGGGAAACTCACGATGTACATGCTTTTGGACGCTCCCAGCAAGGGCGAGAAGAAGCCTTCGCCTTTTGTGCTGACGAGCGTCAAGAACGGCGCTTACACGTTCACAAACGCGAAAAACGACTTCCCGACCCGCATCATCTATTCGAACAAGAAGGACGCCAAAGGCGCACTCATGTATGTTCGTCTGGAGGGGAAACAAGGCGGAAAGGATGCGGTTGAGGAGTTCAACTTCCGCAAGATGAAGTAAGCCAAGGGTATCTCCTGAGGAGAATAGTTGCATGACGCAACAATGTTGTTGCGTCATGCAACTATTCTCGTTTTAGCCTCCTGTGAACTTGGCTGGAACCCAAACACGCGGTTAGCGTTACAATGAGTGACATGCGAAAAGTGTGGATTTTTGGCGCGCTGTCTCTGATCGTTGCAGGATGCAACAACTCTGGAACGAACCAGAGCCACAGCAGCGCCGGAGTGACCGATCCTAACCTTATCAACGTCTCTTTGACCAAAGGGCAGCCAGTGGAGCTGATGCTGGCTAAGCGTCTGGATGCGGGCTCCTGCAAAGAGGGCGACTATGTGCCGCTGATCGTTGCCGAAGACGTGAAGGACGCCACGGGGACGGTGGGGATTCCCAAAGGTACGGTGGTTGATGGCGAAGTAGCCTGGTCGCGCAGCGAAGGCACCTTGAGCGGCATGGTGGGGCAGCCGGCCCGGCTTGAAATCCGTGTTAAAGGCGCGAAGCTTGACGAAGCCCATACGATCCCTCTCTGTGCGAGTGTCGAAGACCCTGAGAAGGCTTATGCCTTTACTCGGGACAACACTGGACTTCCGGGCTCGGAAACGATTCAGCTTGATGCGATCCTCAAAGACGAAGCAAAGCGTCAGGCGCTGGAACAGCTGAACAAGGCCATGAGTGGAGAGGAAGTCGCGTTGGAATCCACGGAGACGCAGATGGCGATCCAGCGCATCGCCCAAGAGCTGAACCTTTCAGAAACCCAAAAGCTGGTGGAATCCAGCGGCTCCAGCTGGATAGGGCTTAGCAGCTCGCTCAAAGACCTTCAGAAAGGGAACCTGCTGAGCATTGCAGGCGGGGAAGGCACCCTTGCTGTGGGTGCGGCGATGGAGCTGATCAATCTGGCAGGCCAGGTGGGTGGGCAGATTACAGACAAGCTGAAGGGCCGCACCATTCGGGCTTTTCCAGGGACTCGGGTGACGGTGTATCTGGTCGCTGACCAGAAGATTGGGATTCTGGGGAAGAAATGAACGGATTGATGATTGGGGATTGCAGATCGCCGATTGCCGATTGCCGATTGCCGATTGCTGATATGTTGAGTGTGCGACCATTCTCGCAGATTCACCAATCACCAATCACCAATCACCAATCATCAATTCCTTCCCTCCGTCCAAAGTCGGTGTGGGTGAAAGTCGGACCTGGTAATATCCGTCAGGTCCGATCCACTTCCTGACACTTTCTCGGGCCAAAAAGGATCGAAATTGGCGACATACCTGGTTCTTAGCGACGGCACCATCTACGAAGGCAAAACCCTTGGCGCTCAGCCCGACACCGTCGGCGAAGTCGTATTCAACACCGGCATGACCGGCTACCAGGAAATTCTTACTGATCCCAGCTATGCCGGGCAGATGGTGATGCTCACCTATCCGCTCATCGGCAACTACGGCATCAACGAAGACGATTTCGAATCTGACCGCGTTCAGCCGACCGGCTTTATCGTCAAGGAAGCATGCGAAGTGCCTTCAAACTGGCGAAGCACCAAGAGCCTCGACCAGTTTCTGAAAGAGCGAAACATCACCGCGATTCAGGGCATCGACACCCGGGCCGTAACGCGCCATATCCGCAGCGGAGGCGTGTCCATGGGGATGATCACCAACGGCTCGCCGGAAGAAGCATTGGCGAAGCTGAATGCGGCGAAGAGCTACGACGAAACCGATTTTGTATACAGCGTCACAACCGGAGAGCCTTACAAGTGGGGACCGGTGGGTAAGGCTGGCTTGGACGAGCCAGAGGATGGCTCCCGCTTGCGGCTAGCTGTTCTGGACTGCGGATTGAAGTTCAACATCCTGCGCCGATTTTGGCGCGCGGGCTGCCAGCCGATCGTCTTTCCTGCGACGACAACCGCCGACGAAATCCTCTCCCACAATCCCGATGGCGTTCTGCTCTCCCCCGGACCGGGCGATCCCGCACGGCTTGCTCCGGTGGTGGACACGGTCAAGAACCTGCTCGGCAAGAAGCCGATGTTCGGCATCTGTTTGGGGAATCAGCTTCTTTGTCAGGCAGTGGGCGGGCGTACCTTTAAGCTGAAGTTTGGACACCGGGGATCAAACCACCCTGTGAAGGACCTGCTTACCGGCAAGGTAACGATTACCTCTCAGAATCACGGTTATGCGGTCGATCCAGATTCGCTATCCGGCACGGGCGCGGAAGTGACGCAGATCAACCTGAATGATGAGACCGTTGAAGGGATTCGGGTCAAAGAGGCATTGGCGTCTTCAATCCAATATCACCCCGAGGCTGCCCCAGGTCCGTGGGACAGCCGACCTTACTTCCCTGAGTTCGTCGAGCTGATGGCAAGCGTCAAGCGGTAAGGGTTTGGGAATTGGCTGCCGAGGCCTACAGGTTCTAATCTCTCCCGATCCATTGCTTCTTGTCTTCCTCCTTCGTCAAGGGGAGGCGAAGAGAGACGGGAAGTTGCAGAAGGCTGAGGCGTTAGGAGTGTACGAACAGTGCAAACACTGCTGCGCCAATCGCCAACATCAATTCTTCTTATTGCTGAAGTAGATGATTCCACCGATGATCAGCAAGCCGAGGAGGACCAGGCCGAGCACCTTCCAAACGCTGATCGGTGCATCGCCTCGGACTTCGCCCGTGCGGGCGTTGACCAGGAACGAGTAGATCTTGTCCTTAAACCTATATGCTCCAAGCCAGACCGGAAGCAGAACGTGCTTAAAGGTGATGCCGTCGTACTGTGTGTTTTTGGTGAGGATGCGTTGCTCATCGCCGCCGATGTCCCAACGGATCGAGTTATCGATGGTAGGCTGCATCAAGTCTTGAGCGACGCCGAAGCCATCTTCCAGACCGACCTTGTAGCGCACGGTGCGAAAACCGCTGAGATACTCGTCGGCGAAAGGAACCAGGTCTGGCAGATCCCAATTGCGCAAGGCTTGGGCGTGCTGTGGCGGAACCGCATCCGTCGCATTGACGAGGACGTCGTCGAACTGATCCCAAACGGTGCCTGAGCAGGGGTACCAGTCGGTCTCTCGAACCTCACGAGTCTGCTCGTTACCGTTCGAATCCGTATACCTTTCGGTTCGATACCTGTGAATACCGCGCATTCCGGTGTAGTAAGTCGTGGTGTTGCAGTCGTACGTCCAGTAGGGGATGTACATGCCCTGCAAGCCGCCGGTTTCCCGGGCAAATTTCTTGAGCGCGATTGGGGCCAGCCATCGGCTCTTCACCCATTTCTCGTAAGCGCCCCGTGCCATTTCCATGGTGAATTTGAAAGGCAGAAGCGACTTGGGCCGGATGCGAACTTCAGCGGCTACGGTGATAATCGAGTGCGATCCGCAGAATGGGCAGGTGTCGGAAACGGCGTCGCCGCGAGCGGTGAACTCCGCCGCACAAGCCGAACATTTGACGGTCTGCTCGGTGTCAGGCGTGGATTCAGAGCGGGCGATCTCCAGGTACTGGTGAAAGTCCAATTCCTCAATCTGCTCGGCAGACTGAGGAATCTCGTTCATGAACCCGCAGTATTCGCATTTCAAGGAGGAAGTGCCCGGGGCAAAGGCGAGCTTTGCCCCGCACTGTCCGCACGGGAATCTTTTTTCGACGGTGTTGGCTGGCGAACTCATTTACTGTGGCGGAAGGGGCGGAGGCACGGCGCCAAAGACGCTGGAAAGTTCAGCAACTTCGCCTGCGGCGGTCCATGCGGCCATTCCGTTCTTCCAGACGAGCGATTCCCGCGTAAATTGTCCAGAAGCCGCCTGTTGCGTCAATTGCGAAAGTCCGTAAGGACCTGTCTGCGCACCGTTGACGGCGACAAAGTACTGCGACTCTTGGGGAACGGGAGGAGGTGCACCTGCACCGCCTTGCTGCTGACCTTGGCCCATGTTCTGAGCCATCTGCTGTGCCATGGCAAAGCCCAGACCTGCGCCCATCATGTCGCCCATGGTTCCGCCGCCGCCCTGTCCGATGCTTTCGGCAGCCTGGAACTTCATGTAGTTGTCCAGGTTGCCAACCGCGCCCATGCTTGATCGCTTGTCGATGGCTGCCTCCACTTCCGGCGGAAGCGAGATGTTCTCGATAAGCATCTGGTGGAGCTGAAGGCCGTAGTCTTCGATGGCGGGCTGGACATGCTCGACCAGATAGCCGCCCATTTCGCCGTACTTTCCAGCTAGGTCGAGTACAGGAATCTTGGCCTGCCCGATGACGTCGCTGAACTTCGAGACGATGACGTTGCGAATCTGGTTGACGATCTCGTCCTTGGTGAATTCGCCGTCGGTGCCGACCACATTCTTGAGGAACATCTCCGCGTTCTTAACCGAGATGTTGTAGCTGCCGAAGGCACGGACGCGGACGATGCCGAAGTCGGCGTCGCGCATCATGATGGGGTTCATCGTGCCCCATTTCAGGTCGGTAAACCGTTTGGTGTTGACGAAGTAAACCTCGGCAACGAACGGAGAATTAAAGCCATACTTCCAGCCTTTGAGCGTGGACAGGATCGGCAGGTTTTCCGTGTTCAGGGTGTACATCCCGGGAGGGAACACGTCGGCGATCTGGCCTTCGTTGACGAAGACAGCGACCTGCGACTCGCGAACGGTCAGCTGTGCGCCGTTCTTGATCTGATTGCCGTATCGCTCGAATCGATACACCATCGTGTCTTGGGTGTCGTCGATCCACTGGATAATGTCGATAAATTCGCCCTTGATCTTGTCCCAGAGGCTCATTCTGCTTTTGTTCTCCTTTGCATGCGCTTGACGCAAGTATACAGTTCAACGAGGAATTGTCGGAAGGGGATTCATGGGAATTGGAGGAATGGGGCGATTGATTGCAGATTGCCGATTGCGGATTGCCGATCACTGATATCTGATCTCCACTCAATCGGTAGACTCGCGGGATGAAAGTTCGCGCAGCGGTCCTTGAGGGTCCCCATCAGCCGTTTCGGGTTCAGCAAGTCGATCTTGCTGAGCCGCGAGAAGGGGAAGTTCTGGTCAAGGTTGCCGCTGTCGGCGTGTGCCACAGCGACTGGCATCTGGTGGAGGGCGCGACAAACCACCCTTTCCCTTTGGTTGCGGGACATGAAGGGGCTGGGTGGGTGCAGACCCTGGGCGGGGAAGGATCGAGCGGCGAGCTTGCCGTTGGCGACCTGGTGGCCCTGAACTGGGCACCGAACTGCGGCACCTGCTTCTACTGCCTGAATGGACGGCCCAGCCTTTGCGACACCTATGTTGGGCCGATTTGGGCAGGAACCATGATCGACGGCACCACTCGCCTTAGCCGCAATGGAGAGCCGATCTATCACTATTCCGCGCTGGCATGCTTTGCCGAGTATTGCGTCGTGCCGGTTTCGTGCTGCGTAAAGATGCCTTCTGCGCTGAATCCCGAGATTGCCGCTGTGATCGGCTGCGCCGTGACGACTGGGGTGGGAAGCGTTCTGAACACGGCTCAGGTCAAGCCGGGATCGAGCGTGGCGGTGATCGGTTGTGGGGGAGTTGGGCTCAGCACTGTGATGGGTGCCAAGCTGGCGGGAGCATCCAAGATTATCGCCATCGATCCTTTGGAGAGTCGGCGTCAGGCGGCATTGCAGATGGGGGCTGATTTGGCCTTGGATTCCTCATCCGGTGTCATTGAGAATGTGCGAGCCGCAACTGGAAGCCGAGGGGCTGATTATGTCTTTGAAGCCGTAGGGAAGCCTGTATTGCAAGAGTTGGCTTTGGAGTTGGCGCGACCGGGCGGGGTGATCGTTTACAGCGGGCTTTCGCCATCGGGGTCAGCGACGAATATTCCAGGGGCGGTCTTGGTTCGGCAGGAGAAGACGGTGATGGGCTCATATTATGGGACCTGCCACGCAGTGCGGGATTTTCCGCTTTATGCCGAGATGTTTGAGTCAGGCAGATTGCCGCTTGGAGACTTGGTCAGCCACCGCTATTCCTTGGATGAGATCAATGAGGCTTATGCGGATATGTTGAGCGGGAAGAGCGTGCGCGGTGTAGTGGTGTTTTAGGGAGATTGTCTCCCTCCCTCGTCAAGGCTTCGCTGTTGATAAGGGAGGGGAGTTCTGGATAGCCCCAGCGGGGGCTTACTTGACCTCTTTGACGATTGCGCCGGTTTCGAAGCCTTCGCCTTCGACGACCTTTGCGATGGAGAACTTCTTGTCGACTTCGGTGACTTTGATTACACCGATTTTGGCCGTCTTCGTGCCAAGGATAGCGCCGGTTTCGGGGTCCTTGATGACCTTGGAAATTTTGTGGACTTCAAAGGTGTCGCCCACCTGAACGCCCAGCTCTTCGCCTGCGTTCAAGGTGACTTCCTTGGTGTCCGCATCGTAATCGGCAACGCGGCAGGACCACGCAGTCTTGCCCAGCTTGGCCATGATCTTTTCAACGGCCTGGTCGATGGCCTTGGTCGTGGCTTCACCGAGAGGAGATTTTTCAAAGCTCTGGAAGTCGGCAAAGGCTACCTTGCTGTTTCCGTCGAACTTGAAACTGGTGGAGCTCACCTTTCCTGCGGCCTCTTCGCTTGCGAGCATCTCGCTCGTATCGACATTGAAGATACGAACGTTGATCGCCATTTTGGCCTGGGTGACAGCGCCGCCCACGCGACCGATGCCGCCGACGTTTACACCGCCGCCCGTGCTGCTTCGGCTCATTTCAAAGTCGGTGACCTTGCCGCGGACAAGCGCTTGGGCGGGAATGATCTTGCCCTTCTGGCTTTGCCCGGTGTTCTCTTCCTTGATGGCTTGCTCCTTTTCGAGAGCTGCCATAGCCTCGCGCTCCAGCACGACAAACCGTCCAGTGTCCATGAGCTTCTTGATAAGCTTTTCTTGGATAGCGTTTCGGAATTCGATCGGCACCTGCCACTCGTTCCAATATTCGTGGGCGCTCCAGTCGAGCTGGGCAACAGCGACGCGCATCTTCAGCTTCTTTTCGGTCTTGTTCTGACCGGCGAAGCAGACACCAACGCCAAGTGTGGCGGCAAGCAAGAGCAATGAGATCTTTCGCATGGTTGTTCTCCTCAGCAATATTATGGGGGAAAACACTCATGGGCGATAGGCGTGGGGAGCTACGGTGAGGCGGTGTTAGGGTGTTGGGGTGATGGGTTAGAAGTTCATTCGTCGTATTGGTCCTGTATGACTTATTGCCGATAAGCTGTCTCTCTGCGCCGATCCTCCCGCCAAAATCCCCTGACCCCTCCCGTTCTGAGCCCTTCATCTGCCAGACTCTTTTTTTAGAATGAAAGTCCTCGTGATCGGCTCCGGCCCCATCGTCATCGGGCAAGCCGCCGAATTTGACTACGCTGGAACGCAGGCCTGCAAATCGCTCAAAGAAGAGGGGCACGAGGTCGTTCTCATCAATTCCAACCCCGCCACGATCATGACTGATCCAGGTGTGGCGGACGCGCTCTACATCGAGCCGCTGACTCCCGATTTTTGCGAAAGGGTGATTGCCCGCGAGAAGCCGGACGCGCTACTGCCGACCCTTGGTGGGCAGACGGGATTGAACCTCGCTACTCAGCTTGCCGACCTTGGCATCCTGGAAAAGTACAACGTCAAGCTTCTTGGCACGCCGCTGACCGCTATCCGCAAAGCCGAGGACAGGGAAGAGTTTCGCGCCCTGATGCGGGAGATCAAAGAGCCAGTTCCCGAGAGCTTTATCATCGAAACGCCCGAGCAGCTCAAGGCGATTTTGGATACCCGCGTCCCTGATGAAAATGGACGCCTGATCGACTTTCCTTATCCGCGAATTGTGCGCCCAGCCTATACCCTTGGGGGTACCGGTGGAGGCATCGCCAACACGCCTGAAGAGCTTTGGGAGATTGGGCAGAAGGGTCTGCAACTATCCATGCGCTCACAGATCATGATCGAACGCTCGCTGCTGGGCTGGAAAGAGGTCGAGTATGAAGTGATGCGCGACAGCAAGGGCAACTGCATTACGATCTGCAACATGGAGAACTTCGACCCGATGGGTGTGCACACGGGCGACTCCATTGTTATCGCGCCGAGCCAAACCTTGAGCGACCTGGAGTATCACATGCTCCGCACGGCTTCGCTCAAAATCATCAGTTCGCTCGGTATCGAGGGCGGCTGTAACGTCCAGCTGGCGATCAACCCTGACAGCTTCGACTACTACGTTATCGAAGTCAACCCGCGTGTGTCGCGGTCATCCGCGCTGGCATCGAAAGCGACGGGTTACCCCATCGCCCGCGTTGCGGCAAAGATCGCGGTCGGCAAAACGCTGGACGAGATTGAGAACCAGGTCACGAAGTCGACCAAGGCATGCTTTGAGCCTGCGCTGGACTACTGCGTGGTCAAGATTCCGCGCTGGCCGTTCGATAAGTTCGCCGCTGGCGACCGTTCGCTCTTCACCCAAATGAAAGCGACTGGGGAAGTGATGGCCATTGACCGCACTTTCGAAGCGGCGTTCCTCAAGGCGATTCGCGGTTTGGAAGTGAAGCAGAAGGATCTGCGACATCCGAAGTTCATGGGGATGGAGGATGACAAGCTTGCGCTGGCGATCAAGAATCCGACCGATGAGCGGCTTTGGGCGATCGCCGAAGGCCTGCGACGCGGTTGGGGCGTGGATGAGGTTAACCGGCTGAGCAACGTCGATAAGTGGTTCTTGCGGAAGATGTCGTTCTTGCTTGACATCGAACGGAGACTCATCGGGGCCCGGAAGACAAAGGGCGCGTCGGAACCGATTGAAGGACTGGTTCGTGAGGCATTCCTCATAGGCTTCCCCTCACCCACGATAGCTAGCTTGCTGGGAGTGTTGGATGAGGACGGAAGGAATGGCTTCCATGCGGAGGCCGAGGAGGTCATCGCCCGCCTCAAAACCCAGCCCGTCTTCAAGATGGTCGATACCTGCGCCGCTGAATTTGAATCCGCAACCCCCTACTACTACTGCACCTTTGAGCAGGAAGACGACGCCACCCGCAACCTGACTGAGCACGAAGACAAGCGCGAGACGGTGCTCGTCCTTGGCTCCGGCCCTATCCGTATCGGGCAAGGCATCGAGTTCGATTACTCGTGCGTTCACTGTGTCTGGGCGCTGGAAGAGCTGGGCTATCGCGCGGTCATCGTCAACAACAATCCTGAGACGGTTTCGACCGACTTCGACACCGGCGACGGCCTTTACTTTGAGCCGGTAACCCTGGAAGACACAATGGACATCGTGCGCCATGAGCAGCCAATTGGTGCGGTGGTGCAGTTTGGCGGACAGACCGCAATCAACCTGGCGCAGGGGCTGCATGACCAGCAAGTGTCCATTCTTGGCACGAGCGCCGAGTCGATCGCGATGGCGGAAGACCGCGACCTCTTCGAAAAGCTCCTTACCGAGCTGGACATCGCCAAGCCTGCAGGCCGCGCGGTCCGGTCGTTTGCTGAGGCGATTCAGGTTGCCAACGAGGTGGGCTATCCGGTGTTGGTACGACCTAGCTTTGTCTTGGGCGGTCGGGCGATGGAGATCGTCTTTGACGAAGAGCAGCTGGAGCACTTCTACAAGGAGGCTGAGGATGCCAACCCTGGACAGCCGGTTTTGGTGGATAAGTACTTGCTGGGAATTGAGGCAGAGGTCGATGTCATTTCGGACGGTGAGGATACGCTGGTGCCTGGAATCATGGAGCACATCGAGCGCGCGGGCGTCCACAGTGGAGACTCTATGGCGGTGTATCCGGCGGTGCATCTTAGTGAAGAATTGCAGGCCGAGATGGTGGTGAGCGCGTGCAAGATTGCGCGAGCGCTGAAGGTGAAGGGACTGATGAACATTCAGTTCGTGATCGCTCCGGAGCCAGCATCGCAAGCTGCCGGAACCCCCACCCCTAACCCCTCCCCCTACGGACAACGTCCGCATGGGGAGGGGAAATTAAGAGCCTACGTCCTTGAGGTCAATCCGCGAGGATCGCGTACGGTGCCGTATATCTCCAAGGTCACTGGTATCCCGATGGTCGATCTGGCGACGCGCTGCATGATGGGCGGGAAGCTGAAGGATATGGGCTATGGCAGCGGGCTGTGGACTTTAGACGGTCAGGGCAAGGTAGAGGAGATGTCGCCGAAGCCGCATGCGACTGGGCGGATCATTCCGGAGAGCTCGTTCATTTCAGGCCAGAAGGGGCTCATCCCCGAACCCGCGCTCTACGCCATCAAGGCACCAGTCTTCAGCTTCCAAAAGCTGGGCAAAGTCGAGCCGAGCCTTGGCCCGGAGATGAAGTCGACCGGTGAGATTCTGGGCGTGGACAAGAGCTATGAGGCGGCTTTGTATAAAGCTTTGATCGCCAGCCATATCAACTTCAAGAGCAAGGGCTATGTCCTGCTCACGGTGCAAGACCCTGACAAGCCAGAAGCTATTGAGATTGCTCGCAAATTGGTCTCGAAGGGCTTCAAGATCGCCGCAACAGGCGGCACGCACGACGCACTTGCTGCGGCGGGCATTCAGAGCCGCTGGGTGATGAAGATCAGCGAGGGTGAGCCGAATCTGCTTGACTTGATTCTGAAAGCCGAAGTGAGTTTGATGATCAACACACCTTCCAACGACCGCAAGGCCGAAGAAGAAGCGGCGCGTATCCGTCGGGCGTGTATTGAGACCGGTGTGGCGTGTGTGACGAACATCGACACGGCGAACGCGCTGGTGCGGGCGTTGGATGTGTTTGAGGACCCGCTGAAGTCGAGCTGTGCACGGTTGGAAGAGTATTTTCCGGTTTGATCAGCGATCAAGCTATCTGCTATCGGCGATCAGCCAACGGCGATCCAAGACCTGGACCTGCCCTGCATATTTGCTTGCTTGAAGCTCCAGGTCGAATATATGTAGAATGTGCCGCATGAAGAGGTCAATCCTGGCTGTTTTCGGCATTGCCGCCTGTGCAGCCTTTGCCCCCGCATCCACCTATCAGTGGGATGACGGAGTTCCCGAAGGGTCACCCATTGGAAACACGAACACGGTGGTTGCTGTTGCCTATGAGGCTCTGGCAGGGTTCACCACGATTGGGAATATCGAGGTTTTTAACTATTCCCCGGCGTGGCACGGCAAGACGATTAGTTACCACCTTTGGAAGGACACGGGTTTAGGCTTCGGATTTTTGGATGCCCAGCTCCTGCGCACAACAACCACGACGGTCAATTCTCCGCAGACCACAGGCGGAAACTGGCAGACGGTCAACATTGCACCCATCACGCTCAATGTTGGGGATACCTTCTATGTTGGGGTTTCCATCGCTGAGACGTCGTCCGCTAATCTATTGGGCAGGGATGAAACACCGCCCGCACACGGTCGTTCCTGGTTTGCCAGCTGGTCTTCGGGACCGGCGAATCCGAACAATATCGGCAGTGCCAACATCGTGTTTAACAGTGCAGGATCAGACTATATGATCCGTGCAAACGCTGTTCCCGAACCTGTGAGCATGCTGACTTTGCTTGGCGGCGTTGCGGCAGTAGCCTTGCGCCGACGCAAGAAGCAGAGTTCTTAGTCGCGTTTGTTAGTTCTGGCTGATGCCCTCCGTTGAGATGGACGGAGGCTCATCATGTATCAGATAGCAACATCTTTTCCTGATCCGGCGAAGCCCGGATTCTACATCAGCGGTCCAACCTGGTCCTCGCCGTTCCTGCCCGAAATTGGGGAGGAGATCTTAGACGGTGGGGAGTATGTCAGGCGTGTGGTCAAGCGCGTTTACAGGACTCTGCCCGAGCCGGAAGTCGGCTACCGGGTGATGCTGGTGCTTTCGGATAAGTATCCGTTGAAGGGCTGGCCTTTGGGGCCTGGATAAGATTGTGACTATCGGCGATCTGTCTTCCCGCAATTTGATCGCCGATGACTCTCTTTCTCTACCCCCTCCTCATCAACATCGAAGAGTTGATGAGGAGGGGAAGAAGGCTACCGAATCCCCATTGCATTGCGGACTTCGGTCATCGTTTGGGCGGCAAAGGCGCGGGCCTTTTCAGCGCCGTCGTCGAGAATCTTTTCGACCAGAGGCAGGTCCAACAGAGCGCGGCGCTCGCGAATCTCCATCATGGCGTTGTTCACCGCTTCTGTACACTCGCGCTTGCATTGGACGCAGCCGCGAGCGCCCGATTCGCACTCTGAGCGAACGGTCGCCAGATTCTCTTTGTTGTAAACGCCGTGCAGACTGAAGACCGCGCAGCCATCCGGGTGCCCGGGATCGTCCTTGCGAATCTTCTCAGGGTCGGTATAGGCGGTCTTGATCTTGTCGGCGGTTTCTTCCGGCGTATCGGAGATGTTCACGCTGTTGCCCTTGCTCTTGCTCATCTTCTTCTGACCGTCGAGGCCGATCATGTTGGGGACTTCGCCGATGATGTTCTTGAACTCGGGGAAGACTTCTCCATAGAGATGGTTGAAAGTCCGTCCAATCTCACGCGAAAGCTCGAGGTGGGGGGCTTGGTCCAGTCCGACAGGAACGCCATACGGCTTATAAAGCAAGATGTCCGCAGCTTGCAGAACCGGATAGCCCAGGAGGCCGTACGATTCGTTCTCGATCTGCAGATCGTCCTTCTTCTCCTTGTACGTTGGGACACGCTCCAGCTTGCCCAACGAAGTGACCATGCCCAGGAGCAGATAAAGCTCGGCGTGCTCTTTCACATGGGATTGAACGAAGATGATGGACTTGTCTGGATCGATGCCAGCGGCTAGGTAGTCCATAGCAACCTGGCGTGTGTTGTAGGAGATTTCTGCAGGGTTTTTCGACATCGTGGTGAGACAATGCCAATCAGCTACGAAGCAGTACAGTTGGTACTGGTCTTGCAACTTAACCCAGTTCCGAAGTGCGCCCTCAAGGTTGCCAAGGTGCAGTTTCGGATGCGTGGATTGCATACCGCTCAGTAGTCGTTGTTTTTCCATTGTGTTTTCCTTTAGTTCAGCCTCTGTGCGCCCGGACCTTGCTCACCGCCGGTCATGTGTAAGGGCGTACAGACTCTGTCTTAGCAAGAGTCTTGCCTAACGGAGAAGGCTGATGGAAGAATTTACCCGCCAGTCAAGATTCGGAACAGGTGCTTGGAGGGACCATCGAGAATCGCTCCCAGGATATCGGGGCCGCCACTGCGTGCTGTCGCTTGACTGACCAAGATGAGAACAATCAGCAGAATCGAGCCTGACCCGTGATTGAACTTGTACCAGTAATAGCGTTGCTTTTCCGGTAAAAGCTGTCCTACAAGCCAGTGACCATCGAGCGGTCCGAGCGGAATGAGGTTGAAGAGGGCGAGCCGGATATTGATGATGACTCCCAGGACGAGAATGAGGCCAAAGAGGCTGTACTGGCCTGGGGAGCCTATCGCTTGGGGTGCCACGATCGCGGCGACGCGATAGATTATCGCGTAGACGATCGCTTGCAAGACATTGCAGAGCGGTCCGGCGGCAACCGACATGAACATATCCCAGCGCGGGTTGTTCATCTTTTCAGGGTTGACGGGCGCGGGACGTCCCCAGCCGATTCCAAAGCCGCTCCAGGCGCTAAGGATCATCATGATCGTGCCCATCGGCTCGAAATGCTTGGTGAGATCGAGGGTGACACGACCGTAGAATCGGGGAGTTGGATCGCCTGCAAGATCAGCGATCTTGCAATGTGCATATTCGTGCAGGCCAATGCCGAAGAACAGCACGAAGATGGCGGCGATCACATCCATCGGGTCCATGGTTTAAAGATCTCCGGGCACCGATTCCCGCGCGATGAGTTCGCTGTATGTTTCGGCCCTTTGGATGGTGACAAAGCTCTGGTCACCGCGAAGGAGCAACGTTTCCGGACGCGGGTATCGGTTGTAGTTGCTCGCCATGGAACTGTTATACGCTCCAGTGCTGATCACTTGCACAACATCTCCGGGAGATAGGTCGGAAGGCAAGGCGACATCTTCAAACAAAGTGTCTGTTTCACAGTGGCGCCCGGAGATCGTAAAGACCGCATTCTCCTGGTTCAGCGTTCTGCCGCCCTGTCCATGGGTGGCCAATTCATACTCAGCGCCGTACATCGCTGGGCGGGGGTTGTCGGCAAGTCCGCCATGGACAATCAGATAGTTGCGGGCGGTGCCATCGACTAGAGGAACGCTCTTCTTGACGCCGATCCGGTAGAGCGTGACGCCCGCATCCGACACGAGCGCGCGTCCCGGTTCTTGCATGAGGATGGGGTCTAAGCCAGAGTCTGCAAGGCCTTCGCGGATGGACTCGACAATGAGTTTGCAGTAGTCCTCAATGGGAATCGGAACCTCTTCCAGATTCTTGACACCCAAGCCTCCGCCTGCATTGATGATCTCCGTTCGGAACCCATGCTTGTTCAGCATTGCGACAGCGAATTCGGCGAGGGTGCGTCCTCCTGCCTGCTGGGCTTCGGGGTCAATCAGTTGCGAGCCGACATGGCAGTGAAAACCCAGCACCTGGAAGCCATGCTGCAGGCAAAGTACGAGGGCTTTTTCGGCAGATCCGTCGGCGATGTTGAATCCAAACTTGGTGTCTTCCTGCCCTGTTGAAATCTTCTTGTGCGTTTTGGGGTCCACGCCTGGAGCCAGTCGTAGACAAACGGACGGCAGCTTGGCTGAACCGATCTCGGCAAGCGTAGCGATCTCTTCAAAGTTGTCGATGATGATCTGCCCGATGCCGTTTTCGATTGCATAGATCAGTTCATCCTTTGATTTGCAGTTGCCGTGAAAGTGGCAGTCTTCAGCGGGGACTCCGGCGGCGATGGCAGCCATTAGCTCGCCGCGACTAGCCCCATCGATCTTGCAGCCTTCCTGGTGCGCGATCTTGAGGAGAGCCATCGTGCTGTTCGCCTTTGAAGCGTATGCCAGCTCGGTGTTGGGATAGGAGGCTCTGAAGGCGGCTTGGTAGCGACGGATGCGCTCGCGAAAGTGCATTTCGCTCAAGACATAGAGCGGACTTTCTCGTCCTTCCAAGGCCCGATGCACAAGATCATCGCCTAGGATGAGGCGTTCTTGGGTCGAGCTTGTGCGTTGCATGGAGGCCGATTATGCGCACACCAGGTTTAGAAGCAGATAGGACCCTGCTCGTCGCATTCGCCCGTCTCGGGATCGCCGCCTACTTCGGTTGCAAATCCAAGGAGAACCTTGTAGGCCACCCAGGCAGCAATGGAGGCGTCGATGTAATCCTTGTAGGTGGAGCGCTTCTCTATTCCGGCGAGCAGGCTGAGGGAAATATCGATGTCGGCAGCGGCAAGGCCTGTAGCAGCAGCGGTGGGGAAGGTTTCGGCGAGACGGTCTTCGCCAAACTCTGCTGCGAGCTTTTGCCAGAGCGTTGAGCTTTGAACCATCCATTCCGGCGCCTGGTCTGGATCGACCCGCGTCCATTGGATGCGATAGCCCAGCGCGTGAAGCTGCCTTTCGGAAAGTCGGGTCGCGCCGCTTCGCCTGAAATGTCGGCGGGGACCGTCGATCGCGATGCACTCAGGCTCGTATGGCTTCATCCATTCGCAAAGACGGTCGATGGAGTGCATGGAGGCGACATCGACGATCCGCTTGCCATCAATACTGAGAATGGCTGCGTGATAGCCTTTGCTGGCTCCTCCCACATCGATCCCGGCAACATTGCCCATCTCTATAAAGTCTCGGTAATTTTCTGGATATGTCGAGGATCGTCCGGGTTTAACCCGCGCGCCCTCGCAGCAAATAACGCTAGCGCCTGACCAAAGATAACACTTCGGATGGGTTTTAGGGATTCGGGTGTGTCGTCGGCTGGGGCCGTGATGACTTCCGTTCCCTGGCTGGCCAAGGCGTCCTTCGGGCCGTCAAAGCTGATGACTGCGCTTCCGTGTCCGGCAAGAGCTTTGGGGCCATGCTCGAAGTCGGCGGAAGAGTAGCTCTTGCAGGGAATGAGGGCGCATTCCATGAGCTTCAGCGCCGATTCATGCGCGGTGCAGAAGCTATAGCCGCGAGCAAGGGCAAAGACAGGATTCGAGCGTACGATCAGTCCGCTTGCACTCGCGGCTTGGGCGAACATCTCGTCGATAAAGTCTCGGCTTGGCAGGTGTAGTGCAGGATCGGGCAGTTCGCCTCCAAGCGCTCGCACAGTCTGGCAGAGTGCTAGCAGGGAAGCCGTGTAAGTCTTGGTGGCTGCCACCGATCTTTCAGGGCAGGTGTTCAGCAGCAGCGAATGCTCGGCGGTTTGGGTAATTCGGGAGTTGGCGGTGTTGGTGATGCCCAGCGTTGTGTGTCCATCCTCACGGCAGGCAGCCAGCACTTCAGCCACATCTGGAGCCGCGCCGCTTTGAGATATTCCGATGGCAAGGCAGTTTGAATACTGCACATGCCTGCCATAGCGGGTGAGTACTGAGGGTGCGGCAAGGCTGACGGGGATACCGAGATGGATCTCTATGAGATAGCGTGCGTACAGCGCGGCGTTGTCGGAGGAGCCGCGTGCTACGAGGAGCACCATATCGAAACGCTTGCCGCTTAGCTTTGCGGTGAGCTCTTCCAGATAGCGGTTTGCGTTCTTTGAGAGCACTTCCGGCTGTTGCCGAATCTCCTCTTCCATCCATTGCCCTAGCATTCCGAAGAGATTACCGTTCGGCAGCTGCTGCTTGAGCCCGTTTGGGTGTGCGTTTAGCGTCTGACAGTTTCTGGCGGCAAAGGGACGGTTGACAAGGCATCGCGCGATCTTCTATAGTTAGCCAAATGGCTAACTATTCGGTTGCATTGGATCTGAAGTTTAGGGCGCTCGCCGATGGAACGCGGCGGGGCATCTTGGAGGCTTTGGCGGTGCAAGACCTGCCGGTCTTGAGGCTTGCCGAGCTTTTTTCGCACAAGCTCCCCACGATCCTTAAGCACCTTCGTGCTTTAGAGGAAGCGGGCTTGGTGACTAGTAAGAAGTCAGGTCGAACGCGAGTTTGCACCCGCAATGCAGGGGCGATGTCGGATGTGCATCGCTGGCTGGAGGAATGCCATTACAACTGGGATGCGAAGCTGGATCGGCTACAGGCCCTTGTTGAAAAGGGAGAGAACCATTGAGCACGATATTCAAGACGATTGAGCATTCTCGCTTGTTAAAGGCCACACCGCAGACGGTGTTTCACGCTTTGGGCGACCGCGATCTTCGGTGTCAGTGGGGAACCCCCACTGATGAGGACATTTTGATTTTCGACAAGGTGGACTTCCGAACGGGCGGCATTGAGATCAGCCGATGCGGCTCCCGTGAATCTCCTGAGTACACACTGGATACGTACTACCTGGATGTTGTTCAAGACGCTCGAGTTGTGTTCGCCGAATCTGTGAACAAGGGTGAGCTGAAGCTGTCAGCTTCGATGGTGACTATGGAACTGACCCCAAAAGACAAGGACTGCCTTCTTCAGGTCACGATTCAGGCAGCATCGTTTACAGGTCCAGACATGCTTGAAGGCTATGAGTATGGCTGGGGTGCTTCTTTGGACGGCTTGGTGCGGCTGATCGACGCGATGGCTTAGAGTTGTCGTGCGTCTGTGGTGGGAATCGGGTCAAAATGGGTTCGCTGATGAGCCAGCCCGATTTTCGACAAAGCCCTGAGCTTCCGCTTAACCCTCGTCCCATTGTCTTTCTGGGTGGCGGCGGCATCGTACGCCATGCGCACATTCCTGCCTATCGGATGATCGGCTTGCCCATGCACGGGGTGTACGACGTTCTGCCGGATACAGCGCAGGCATTGGCGAAGGACTTCGATCTGCCCAACGTCTATGGGAGTTTGGATGAGGCGATGTCCAGCGCTCCTGAAAATGTGGTGTGGGATGTGGCGGTGCCGGCAGCTGGTCTGCCCGAAATCCTGAACGCTCTGCCCGAGGGTGCGGCGGTGTTGATTCAGAAGCCGTTTGGCGAAGTGCTGGAACAGGCGTGGGGCTTGCGTGCGATCTGTCGGGCGAAGAACTTTATCGCGGCGGTGAATTTCCAGCTTCGATGGTCGCCGAACGTGATGGTGGCAAGGGACATCATCGCGCAGGGGCTGATTGGAGATGTGCAGGATTTTGAGGTTTACGTGAATGTAAACACCCCCTGGCATCTCTGGGAATGGCTTAAGAAGGCTCCACGGATGGAGATCCTCTATCACTCAATCCACTACGTCGATCTAGTGCGTTCGTTCTTGGGCGATCCCAAGGGAATCTATGCCAAGACAGTGAAGCATCACTCATCTCCGGACCTGCATTCGTCGCGGTCATCGATCATTTTCGACTATGGTGACTGGACCAGGGCGGTGATCAACACCTACCATGGGCACGACTACGGGCCAAGATTTCAACAGAGCTTCTTCAAGATCGAGGGCACGAAAGGGGCGATCCGGGGACAGCTTGGCCTCAACCTGGATTATCCGCATGGAAGGCCGGATGAGTTGGAGTATTGCCTGCAAGGCTCTACAGATTGGCAGAGCGTCCCCCTGATTGGAAGCTGGATTCCTTATGGATTCCGTGGGCCGATGGCAGCGTTGCAAAGGCATATGGAGGATCGGATGTCGCCGCTTCCCACGCATTTTGAGGATGCTTATCGAACCATGGCGGTTGTTGAGGCGGCTTATCTGTCCAGCGAAGGTGGGGCGGTTGGGGTGCCGGAGTAGTCGACCAAGCTATCAGCTATCAAGAAAGGCATGTGATTGTCGACGGCTTGACCTCCAACCAATTTCCCTGATTGTTGCAAGTCAATATCCTCAGGGCGCACGATCAACCGTAGAAGCCTGCATTCTCCTTGTGAGGTTTCTTATGTTAACGTCCCTTATTGCTATTTCAACGATTGCGACTCAAACAACTTCTGCCATTCCAAAGGATATGGATTTTTGGGTGGGGAACTGGGAGTGCGCCGGCAAATCCAGGAACGCGCCTGGCAAAGACGAATGGACACCGACCAAAGCCACTAATGTCATCAAGAAGACGCTGAAAGGTCAAGTGATCGAAGAGAACTTCAGCATGACCGGGTTCAGCGGACGGTCCTGGACGATGTGGGGCTCTCAGCGAAAGATCTGGAAGCAGACCTGGGTGGATGATGCCGGCTCATACCTGCTGTTTGAAGGTGGCAAGGTCGGAGAAGGTGTGATCCTTAAGCAGACTAATGTGCCGCAGGGCCGACCCGAGATGCGCATGGTCTTCTCCAACATCAAAAAGGATGGATTCACCTGGTCGTGGCAGAGTTCGGCTGACCATGGCAAGAGTTGGGAAGAGCAGTGGGTGATGGAGTATCGAAGGCGATAGGCGTTGGGCACTCGGCCTGAGGAGTTGGGAAATTCAACCTAAAGCCCATCGCCACACGCCTAACGCTTAACCTCCACCCCATTTACTGACCCCCACATTCTTCCGATTGGGGGTTGGAGCATTTCCAGGGTGATGTCATCAGGGTCGAGGAAATAGACTGTGTATCCGCCCTTGTTGATCCCAGCTTCGATGGCGACGGGTTCGGGGGCTTTGAAACGCACGCCCATTTCGGTCATGCGAGCGTAGTCGGCAAAGATATCGTCGCTGACGAATGCAAGGTGTGGCGCACCGGGGCGATTGGTGCTTACGTCGGTGGGTTCACCACGGGGGTGCACGTATTCAACCAGCTCAAGGTGATGGTTTGAGGGCCCGACAAAGGCAGTCGGAATTCGCAGCATGGCGACCTTGAGGTTGGCTCCTTCATAGCCCACCAGTTTGGCGGTGTATTCGTTATGCTGAACCTGGTAGTTCATCATTTCTAGACCGAGGACCTCGGTGTAGAATTTGATCGAGCGGTCGATGTCTGCGACCGTAAAGCTTGTATGCCAAATGCCGTTGAATGCCATTGTTTATCCCATTTCGATCCCTCCACATCTGCTGATGTGGAGGGTTATATCAGTGCGCTCCGATTGCTATGAGCGGCCATGAAGTCCGCTTACTACCCTCCATAACGGTAGTTATGGAGGGATCAAAACCTATCGCATCAAATATCCGCCGTCTACGACGTAGGTTTGCCCCGTGATGTAGCTCGCTTCGTCGCTGGCGAGGAAGACAGCCAGGTTTGCGACCTCGTCAGCGGTCCCGATCCTTCTTAGGGGGGTCGCGGAAAGGACCGGCGCAAGCGTTTCCTCCGGCGAGACGCCTCTCAGTTCAGCTCTCTGCTGGGCGATGGATTGCGTAAGAGGAGTCTCAATCACGCCTGGTGCGATGGCATTGACTCGAATACCGTGTGGGCCAAGGCAGAGCGCCGTCGAGCGGGTGATGCTGATGAGCGCGGCTTTGCTTGCGCCATAGTCGATCTGTTCCAGTTTGGGGAGCATTCCTGAAATTGAAGCCAGGTTGATGATGCTTCCGTGGCCTCTCGGGATCATGCGCTTTGCGGCGGCTTGAGTGAGAAAGAACGGAGCCGTCAGATTGACGTCAAAGACGGCTTTCCAGGTCTCCTCGTCGATATCCATCATGCTGCGGGTTGGACAAATCCCCGCGCAGTTGACCAAGATATCCACCTCGCCAAGATCGGTCTCGGCTCGGTGGATGACAGCATCAAGGCTATGCACGTTGGAGAGGTCGCAGCCCATCTCCAGGGCCTTGATGTCGTACGATGCAGCCTCTTCAAGAGCGTCCGTAACGCGTTCTTCGCTGATGTCGACCGCCAAGACGTTGGCCCCTTGCTGAGCGAAGGCGATGAGGATTGCGCGGCCGATGCCTTGGGCAGCACCGGTGACGATGGCGTTTTTGCCGGAGAGTCTGTTCATATCAGTTTGCTTTTCGTAAAGTTGCTAAGCCGCAAGTCACAGCACACCCTTTACCGTCTTCGCGATCCGTTCCACTGACGGCAACACTTGATCTTCCAGTCCCTTGTGGAAGGGGATCGGGACATCTTCGCCTGTGCATCGCAAGATCGGGGCGTCCAACTCATCAAAGAGCTTCTCTTGAATCTGCGCGGCGAGGTCAGCCCCTACTCCGAGTCGTCCGTGCGCTTCATGGGCGATTACGGCTCGATGCGTTTTGCGGATGGATGCGGCAAGGGTGTCGAAGTCGAGCGGGTTCAGCGTGCGCAGGTCGATGACTTCCACGTCCACACCGTCCTTTGCCAAGGCCTCGGCTGCCTCCAGGCAGAGCTGGAGCGTGTAGGAGTAGCTGATAAGAGAAACCTGCGAGCCTTCGCGCACGACGTTTGCCTTGCCAAGCGGAACCACGTGCTCGCCACTCGGAACCTCGCCTTTCATCGTATAAAGCTGCTTGTGCTCGATGAACACCACCGGATTGTCGTCTCGCACGGCGGCGGCAAGGAGACCCTTGGCGTCGGCGGGGTTGCTAGGGGCAACCACTTTCAAACCAGGCACATGCAAGAACAGAGCTTCCAGCATCTGAGAGTGCTGGGCCGCCGCGCCTTTATAGCCTCCGCCCTGAGTGCGGATGACGAGAGGAACCTTCGCATGTCCGCCGGTCATGTAATGGGTCTTGGCAATCTGATTCAGGATTTGGTCCATCGCGACAAGGCTAAAGTCGATGAACATCAGCTCAGCGATTGGACGTTTGCCGGTGAGGGCCAAGCCGAGCGACATCCCAATAAACCCGCTTTCAGAGATCGGCGTATCCCAAACTCGCTTCTCTCCGAACTTATCGAGCAAGCCTTCGGTGACTCGGAACATGCCGCCGTAGTGAGCGACATCTTCTCCCAGGAGGATCACATTCGAGTCGCGCTCCATCTCTTGGGCGATGCCCGCATTGAGGGCCTGGATCATCGTCAGGGTTTGGGTGGATTCGGCTGTCTTGCTCATGCGAATACATCCTCCTTCCAGGATTCAGCGCTCGGGTCAGGACTTTCCAGAGCTGTCTTGTATGCGGCTTCCACCTGGCTCAAGGCATCGGCTGAAAGCGCGTCCAACTCGTCAGGCGTGCAAACCTTGCGGTCCACAAGATCTTTGCCAAAGCGGAGGATGGGGGATTTGGCTTCCCACTCGGCGACTTCCTCTTTGGTGCGATAGGTGCCAGCGTCGGCCTGATAGTGTCCGGAAGTGCGGTAGGTCATCGCTTCGATAAAGGTTGGTCCTTCGCCATGGCGCGCTCTTTCGGCGGAGAGAGAAACCGCATCATAAACCGCCAGCGCATCGTTGCCGTCGATGCGCAAGGCGTGGATGCCATAGCCAGCGACGCGGTCAGAAACCTGGGTGACTGCTGCGCTGCGGTTCAGTGGGGTCATCTCAGCGTAAAGGTTGTTCTCACACAAAAAAATGACCGGCAGCTTCCATAGCCCAGCCATGTTCAACGCTTCGTGAACCGCACCCTGGTTGATGGTGCCATCGCCAAGGACCGTCATCGCGAGTCTGCCGTTGCCGTCGATGTGAGCCGACATGGCTGCTCCCACTGCAGCAGGCACACCGCCTCCAACGATCCCGTTCGCTCCCAGCAGGCCATGGGGCAAGTCGGTCAGGTGCATTTTCCCACCCTTGCCTTTGCCCAACCCCATCTCTTTGCCAAGGATTTCGGCAAGGACGCGGGTCAGATCGCAACCTTTCGCCAGTACGTAGCCATGACCGCGATAAGTACACGTCAGGTAGTCATCGGGCCGAAGCGCGGCGCAGGCAGCGGCGGGCAGAGCCTCCTGCCCGGTTGCAAGATGCAAGGAGCCGCGAAGCTCACCGTTTTGTGACGCGGCGGTGAGTCGCTGCTCGACGTGCCGCATCACCATCATCTGGCGATAGATCGCCTTCAGGTCACCTGCATTCAGGCTGTCTGATGGACGTCCGGAGGCTTTTGGGCGCGGTTTGGGTGAAGTTGTGCGTGAGCCCATGGGGAGGCTTGAGATTACCTTTCTGAGATAGGGTGAGGCGGAACGTTTTAGAGACCCTTTTGTTGAAAACTGATGAATCCCGAAAGATTAGTTCGACGTACGCATTTTTTGAACGAATCCCGCGTCCAATACACAAAAGCTTGGTACCTGAAAACGATTTTAATGCTGAAGCAGTAAAAAGAGGGTCTACTGTATTCGAGGCAAGGCCAAGCGGCGGCAGGCATGAGGGCAAAAGCAAACTGGTTGCGCATCGACAAAACGCTCGCGGCAGCGTTCTTTTTGTGCTGGCTGAGCCTGTGCTCTGCCCAGGATCGAACACTGCGAGCGACGATTCAGCCTGTCTTTGAGGGTGCGTCGGGCAGGGGCTATGTGCCTTATACGCTTACCATCGAAAACGTTGGGCAGAATACAGACGCTGTACTCACCGTTCCTGTCGAAGGCGGCAATATCACTTATCCGTTTTCCCTTCCCTCCGGCAGCCAGAAGCGTGTGACTTTCTTTGTCGACAAAAGCAGCGGCTACATCTCTGCGGAAAGTCCGATTACTATTCGTACGAACAGATCGCTTGTGCCCCTGAGGCTTCCACCCTCGAATTACAGTGAGAGCGAAAATGTGATCGGAATGGTCTGCGATGTGTCCGGCTTGCTGGGCTTTATGCAGACGGAGAAGAAGAGCAACCAGAGCACGGAGACCCTTGCCATACAGCCTTCGTATGTCAAGCCTGAAAATGCGCCGGACAGGTCCGTCGGCTATAGCGCACTCACGGCACTGGTGCTGGGAGAAGGCTCTGAACGCCTGAACGATCTGCAGGTTGAAGCCATTCAGCGCTGGGCGATGCAGGGCGGAACGGTTATCTTCTGCGGCGGAGCGAATACCGCGTTGCTTAACGATCCGCGATGGCAGAGCATCCTGCCGTTGCGCAACGTTAAGCCGAGCACGATCTCAGGATTGAACGCGCTCCGTGCCTATGCAGGCGGACAGACGGTATCCGGCAGCATCACGATTGTCACTGGTACGCAGAGCCCCGATGCCGTATCCATAGTGCAGGGTTCGACGCCGGTTATCCTCACGCGGTCTCTTGGGCTTGGAAGGGTCGTGATGTTCGCCTTCGATCCCTTTAGCGGTCCGATGGAGACTTTCGAGGGTAGACGGAGGCTGTTTTCACGCTTTGCAGGAGTGGGTGAGTCGATCAATGCACGCAACACGCTCGTGCAAAATGCCGCGATCCATGATGAGTCGAATGATGAAATCATGGTTTATACGCCGCCGATGGCCTCGCCAGCGGTGCCGACGAGGAATAGCACGGAGAACCCATTCAAGGCAGAGATGCCTTCTGCCAGGACGATTATCTGGATCCTGATTTCTTACTTCGTCTTGGTTGTGCCGGTGAATTTCATCGTGCTGCGGCTGTTGAAGAAGGGCGAACTGGCTTGGGTGACTGCGCCGTTGATCAGTGTCTGCTTTGCTGTGATCTTCTTCCGTTTTGCAGCAGGGCTTTACAAGTCGGAAATGGCAACCAACTCAGCAGGCACGCTGATCTTGGATGCAAAGAGCCCCCATTCGGTTTTCGTCGGCACAACGCAGATGTTCTTCCCCCGAGGCGGGGGATATGACCTCGGGCTGGAGCAGGTGGACTATGTCTACGATGGCAACCTGCCATCCGACTATGGCTACGGCTACAGCTATATGTATAACACTCCGAGAACCCGAACGCTGGATGCGATGAATGTCGCCGACGCGGGCCAGATTGTTTCGAACAACATGCGCTGTACCAATCTGGGCTTCTACCAGCTTGCTTATGGGCAGAACTTCGTCGACCAGGGCACCATCCGACTCTTGCCTGGCTCCGGCGTACAGTCACGAAAGCAGATGCGCGTCAAGGTCGTGAATGCCACGAAGCTTCAGCTGAAGGACATTTCAGTTTCAAGCCCGGGCTGGAAAGAGGTCAAGGTGCTTGGTTCGCTCAACCCTGGGGCAACTGGAGAGATCACACTGGAGAAGACTTCGGTATCGAATCAGCAGGCTCGAAGAGTCGGCTGGCTGGTTAAGGCCAGGGTTGTCGGCGGTTTGAGGCCGGGACCGCAGGTTGGTCGTGAGGTCAACAAGCTCGGTTTTTCTCTGATTGCAGTACCCGACGTTCAGGGGGTGAAACAGTCATGAGCCGGTGGCGCGAGTATGTCGCTGACAATCCAATGACTGTTGAAGTCAAGCGTTTTCGAAACCGCTACTTCAGTCCTGGGCGTATGTCGTCGTTCAACACGCTCGTCCTGATCATGGGCGCGATCGGCTTCTGTATTCTCACTCTGCTCAGCCTGACAATTCCATTCTTCGCCGCTGAAGCCGTTCTCTATATCGAACTCTTCTTCCTGACCATCGTTGTGCCGTCGATGGCTCACGGAAGCATTGCTGGAGAGCGTGAGAAGCGAACGTGGGATGTGCTGATGACCGCGCCGGTTTCACAGGCACAGGTTGTGGTTGGAAAATTCTTGGGCGCTGCGTGTGGCATTGTTCTGATCTGGACGCTGTTCTGGATTCCGACCCTCTTGTGCTATGTGAACAATGCGATGTCGGCTGAAGGCACGATGTTTCGAGCGAACAACGTGGATTTCTGGACCATCGTTGTCGGGAAGGTTGATATCCTCCTCTATGCGCTGACACTCTCTGCGTTTTGCATCCTCATTTCAGCCAGAAGCCGCCGTGCCTTTGGAGCTTTCTTTACAGCGTTTGGCATGATGTTTTTTGTGCTGGCGCTGCTTCCGCTCTTTATGGACGCGCTGGTGACGGGCTCAACGCGCGATACCTATTCGACGCTGATGCTCTCATGGCACCCTGTCTATGCGCTCATGAATCTGTTCACGATCGGACGCACGCAGATAGATTATTCTTACGGCTACAGCGTCTACGCCGAAGATTCACCTCTTTCAGACACTTTCATCCGCGTCGTCACGGTGCTCTCGCCAATCTTTTTCTCGATTGCGTTCACGGTCATTTTCCTTGCATGGGCAACGAAGACGATACGGTTCCTCGACTTTGATACGAGATTCCTTCCAAAGGCTAAAGATGCTTCAGGTCAATAACCTCTACAAGACATACGGTCCGCTTACAGCGGTCAACAACGTTAGCTTCAGCCTGAAGCCTGGAGATATCTTTGGCTTTATCGGGTCGAACGGGGCGGGCAAAACGACAACCATCCGTATGATCGCAACCTTGCTGGAGCCGACGTCAGGATCAGCCTCCATCAATGGCTACAACATCAATGATCATGTGATGGATGTGCGACGGCAGATCGGCTACATGCCGGACTTCTTTGGGCTGTACGACGACGTCAAGGTCTGGGAGTATCTGGATTTCTTTGCGACCATCTACCGCGTTCCCAGCCACCGACGACAGACCGTTATCAAGGACGTCCTGGAGCTGACCGACCTCACCGTGAAATATGACGCGATGGTGCAGACGCTTTCGCGCGGTATGCAGCAGCGTCTCTGTCTGGCTCGGTGTCTCGTTCACGACCCCGCCTTGCTTCTGCTGGACGAGCCCGCTTCGGGACTCGATCCGAGAGCCCGCGCTGAACTTCGCGAGCTGATTCTCGAGCTTGGTCGGATGGGCAAGATCGTTATCGTGTCTTCACACATCCTTCCTGAGCTTGCGGATTTCTGCAACACAGTTGGGATTATCGAGCGTGGCAATATGGTCGCTTTCGGACCCGTCAACGACATCGTGCGCCAAATTCAGCCGGTGCGTGTGCTTCAGATCAAAGTCTTGTCCGAAGTGCCGCCGGTGTTGGATTTCATAGGGGCCGCTCCGCTGGTCAAGAGCGCAGAGCTGATCAATGAATCTATTCGAGTGGAGTTTGAAGGCGATCTGGACGCGCAGGCCAGACTGCTTGCCGAGCTTGTGAACCGTGGTCATCGGGTCATCGACTTCCGAGAAACACAGGCGAATCTTGAGGACGTCTTCCTGCAACTGACGACGGGGGCAGTGCAGTAGATGGCGTTCAATCCGGTTGCCGCTGTTGAGAATTGGGCGCGTGCCTATGTGGGCAACGCAAGCTCAGTGCGCGACTTTCGCTCGCAGCTGCGGGGCAATCGCTCTCTGTGGCTGTGGGGAAGCTACCTTGTCATTCTCATTCTGGTGACTTCGGTGGTGTATTCCACGACGGCCTCTGGAAACGCTCGCTCCATCGTTCAGATTCAGAACCAGCTGCGAGAGTTCTATCAGGTCGTGATGGCTATGCTGGGAGCGCTTGTGTGTCTGGTGACTCCGGCGATGACCGCAACGGCGGTGGTTGCCGAGCGTCAGCGCAAGTCTCTGGATTTGGTGTTCTCAGCACCCGTTCTTCCAAGCTATTACTTGCTCGGCAAGATGCTCAGTAGCTTCCGCTACACCTGGATGCTTCTGATTCTATCGATTCCTATCGTCTCGGTAGCCATCGTGATGGGCGGTGCGACGTGGGGCGACGTCCTTGCTTCCTATCTGATGCTGTCGATGATCGGTCTGGTCTTTTCCGCGATTGGACTGTTGATCTCGACCTTGGGTACGAGCCTCGTCTCGTCGATCATCTACTCCTACATAGCGATTGGTGGATACAACGCGCTGACCGGGATTCTCTATGGTGCATCGATGGCAAGCAGCTCGATGCGCATGGGCACAGGCTCAAGCCAGGAAATGGGCTTTGGCGCGGGCATGAATCCGTTTACCGTCTGGATGGCGGCGCCGACATATTCAACTTGGGGCCGCTATGAGATTCCGAACTGGATTATCGTCAGTCTTGTCTGTCTGATCACGACAAAGATCGTAGTGATGGCAGCGGCGTCGATGCTGAGCTATTACAAGTCACGCGACACAATCGTTTTTCGTGTTTGGGCGCTTGGTTTCATCGCGCTTGTCTTCGGGCTGATTATTGGACCGCTGTCGCTGCCTTCGTTTGCCGGCACAGGGACGTCTCATGTCCTTGGTTTGCTCGGGGGCTATATCGTCGCCATGTCGGCATTTTTCGTGATGCCGCACCTGATGGCTTATGGCAAGGACGCGGAGCGGCGCTATTGGTTCGATGGCGACTTTAACCTCAAGGCCGCCTTTTTGGGCACGCCTGCAGGAGCCTTGCCTTATGCGCTTATGCAGTGGCTCGCGGCCTTTGGCGGCGCGGGTTTGTCGGTTTATCTGCTGCAGGCTTCGATACCGAACGAATACTTCTTCCACGCTGCGTTTTGGTCTTTGGGCTATATCTTTATGTGGTGGTGCGTTGGTCGCTGGGCATCCGAGCTGGCGCGAGGATTGCGGGCGGCGCGCGTGGGCGTTTTCATGTCGATTCTTGTTGTTGTCGCCCTCCCCGTACCCCTGCTGTCGATCATTCAGATGAATACATACAGCACATCGACTACGCATTGGACTGTCTATCTGCTCTATCCCCTATCCACGGAAGAGAATATGAAGCTGGCATGGGTTTATGCTCTGCTGATGGGGGCCATTGGAACCGTCTTATACTTAATTGCTGTTTCTCGCCGTAAGCTAAGAACAACGACAGCTCCGCCACGGCCGCCAGGTCCGCCTGAACGGCCCACTTTCGAGGTGTGATATGACCGAACTCAAAAAAAGACTGATGCCCTTTGAAAAGCGCGTTCGCAAAGTACGCGCATGGAAGGGCCTTGCGGTTGGCGCAACGGTTGGCGCAGGCTTGGCGCTTTGCTGGGCCATGCTCGATTTCTTCCGAATTTGGTACACGGATTGGGTTTGGCTAGCTGTGTTGGCAGGCGCAGGGGCCGTGGTCGGTGCGATTGCGGGCTACTTCATGAAGATTCCCACGGAGAAGCTTGCGGACAGCATCGACCGTCGTGCAGAGCTGAAGGAACGTCTTTCGACAGCGTTGGAGGGTGATACCGGAACCTTCCATGACGCCCAAGAGACGGACGCTATGCGCAATGTTTCTAAGCTTAAGCCTGACCAGGTGTATCCGATCAAAGTCAGTCGGCAGCATGGAGTCTTTCTTGCATTGGCTGTACTGGCTTCGGCGGTCTTTCTGCTGGGCAACACACCCATCTTTCTGAGCGAGAAGGACAAGGAGGCTTTGAAGCAGCTGAAGGAAGCTTCAGCGGCGATTGAACGCGTGGTCAAACCGGTGCTGGACGATAAAGAGAAAGGCGAAACGCCGGAGAAAGACCTCGCTCGCAAGATTCAAGAGTTCGCACGCGAGCTGGAACGGGCTCGCATGAATAAGGAAGAGGCGCTTCAAAAGGCGAATGAGATCGCCAAGGAAGCTCAGAAGCTGATCCAAGAGCGGGCCAAGAGCATGGAGCAGAACCTCTTCGAAGCTGATAGCGCATGGCAGAAGATGGAGCGTGAAAAGCTCGACGAGGCAGGATTCACCGATGTGAAGCAGGAGGATCTTCAGAAGACTGAAGCTCAGCTTGATGCTGAGATCATGAAAATGAAGCAGAAGATCCAAGACCTTGAGAAGAAGCTTAAGGACCCGAAGCTGAGCGAAGCCGAGAGGGCTGCACTCGAAAAGCAGCTTAAGGATGCGAAGAACGAGCTTGAAGGTCTTGAGATGTCCAAGAAGGCCAAGGATTTCTTGAAGAAGCTCTCTCAGATGAAGGAGTACAAAGAGCTCCAAGAGATGCTGAAAAAGATGAAGGACAAAGCTGGAGAGTGCAAGAACGGCCAGTGCAGCATGACTCGCGAAGAAGCGGAAGCAATGATGAAGGCTCTTGATGAGCTTGCTGAAAAGCTGAAGGATGAGAAGGCCATGAAGGAGTTCTTGGAGCAGCTCAAGAAGGCCCTTGAAGAAGGCGAACAGGCGGGTGAGTCCGATTCCATGTCAGCTGGACTCATGGCAATGCTCGGCCTTGGCAACGGCCCCAGCGGACCCGGACAGGACAACTGGTACAAGAACACCGGTCAGCTGCCCATGGATGAAAACCCGACGACGATCAACGGCAAGTCCAATCCGATCAAGGCAACCGGCTTGAAGCGTGAAGCCAAAGACCCCGGCATGTATATCGAAGTCAAGGGTCCGGCTCAGCTGAATGGACCTTCCAGCGTCCCGCTGGGCAAGGCTTTGCCGAAGTATCGAAAGCAGGCTGAGAAGGCATTAGACAAGCAGGCTATTCCCAAGCAGTATCAAGGCCGCGTTCGCGACTATTTCGATTCGCTGAGTGGCGGAGGCAAGGGCAAATAAGATGGAAGGACAAGAAGCTGCGTCATGGTTCCGCGAGACATTCCTGAGAGTTGAGAAGGAAGTCCGCAAAGCGATCGTCGGTCAGGACGAAGTCGTGGAGGGTGTGCTTGCTGGCATGGCGGCTAACGGTCACGTTCTGCTTGAGGGCATGCCGGGCCTGGGCAAGACCATGCTGGTGCGGTCGCTATCGCGCGCGCTCAACCTCAGCTTTAGCCGAATCCAGTTCACACCCGACCTCATGCCTGCGGATGTGGTTGGTACAAACGTGCTTGCTCAAGGCGATGGCGGAGCGCGACACTTTGAGTTTCGCCGTGGTCCAATCTTTGCCCAGCTGATCCTTGCCGACGAAATCAACCGTGCCACGCCGAAGACGCAGTCTGCGATGCTTGAAGCGATGCAGGAGCGCTCGGTTACGGTCGGCGGAAAGCGCTATGAGCTTGACGAGCCGTTCTTGGTGATGGCAACCCAAAACCCCATCGAGCAAGAGGGAACTTATCCGCTCCCCGAAGCTCAGGTGGACCGCTTCTTTATGAAGCTTCTAGTGCCCTATCCAAGCAAAGCAGAGCTTGCTGAGATCGTGAGCCGCACGACTGGAACAAAGGAAGAAGAGCTGTCTGCGGTGGCAACCGGAGAAGATGTCTTGAAGATGCGGCAGATCGTGCGCGAGGTCCCCATTGCGAACAACGTGATGGACTTTGCGCTGAGCTTGATCGTCGCAACCCACAGCGATGCGGCAGAGGCTTCGCCGCTGGTGAAGCGGTATGTGCGCTTTGGCTCTAGTCCGCGCGGCGCACAAGCTTTAATTTCGGCTTCGAAGGTTTATGCTCTGCTTGACGGAAGATACAACGTCTCGAAAGACGATCTGAAGAAGGCGGCGAAACTCACACTTCGCCATCGGCTGTTGCTGAACTTTGAAGCGGAAGCCGATGCTGTGACCGCCGACCGGATCATTGAAGACGTGATCTCGCACATCGAGTCCAAGGATCGCGACCCGATCAAGGTGTGATGCAGCCGTGAGCCTTGCTGATCTGCCGAACTTCGTGCTGGAGCCGCGCGAATTTCGTGTGCTGGAAGGCTTGCACATCGCTCCGCGGAGATCCTTCACAGGCCGTGTGCGAGGCGAACGCCTGACGACCAAGAAGGGCGTCAGTATCGAGTTTGCCGACTACCGCGATTACACTGACGGTGACGATCTTCGGCACCTGGATTGGAATGTGCTGGCACGGCTGGAAACTCCGGTCATCAAAACCTACCAGGACGAAGAAGACCTTGCGGTCTACACGCTCATCGACTGCTCTGCTTCGATGGACTTTGGCGGGGTTCACAAACTCCGCACAGCGGTACGGTTTGGATCTGCGCTGGGATATCTGGCTTTGTGCGGGCAGGATGCCGTCTATCCGCGAGCGCTTGGGATGACGGAGAGCCCGATGCCGCCTTTGCGCGGTCGATCATCCTATCCGCGCTTTGTGCGATGGACGCAAACCTTGGCTCCTTTGAGTGCGGTTGGACTTAGTCGATCTCTCAAGGATTTTGCCGGCAGCAGCGCACGCGCCGGCGTCGCGATCGTGATTTCAGACGCTCTTGACCCCGATGTGTTCTCGGCCGTGCGCGTGCTTGGTGGTCGGGGGCATGAAGTTTGGATGGTTCAGATCCTTAGCGACGAGGAGATTGATCCAGATCTGGAAGGGGATTTGAGGCTGCTGGATGCAGAATCTGGAGGTCCGGTCGAGATCACAGCCAACAGCTACGCCCTCGAAACGTACAAGCAGAATCTGAAAGATCACTGTACCAAGCTTGAGCAAGAGGTTTTAAGAGTTGGCGGACGCTACGCGCTCGTCAACTCCAGCGACTCACTGGAGGACTTCGTCAAGCTGACGCTGAAGCGGCAAGGCTGGGTGGTTTCGTGAACCTCGTCAACGCGGGAGCCTTGCTATGGCTGATTCCGCTCGCTGGGATCATCATTGCGCTTTATCTGCTGAAGATGCGCCGCAAGGACCTGAAGGTGCCAGCAACCTTTTTGTGGCCCTCGATGGTCTACGAGATTCGGGCCAACGCACTGTTTCAGAAGTTGAAGTTCTCATGGCTTCTGGTGCTCCAACTCTTGGCGCTTTGCCTGGTTGTGTTCGCATTGGCACGCCCTCAAATCCGTACAAAAGGTCTTGGCGGCGCTCTGACCGTTGTGGTGCTCGATACGTCGGCAAGCATGTCTACCCAAGAGGGAGGACAGACACGCTTTGAGGCAGGCCGAAAGATCGCCCGCGATCTGGTGGACTCCATCAAGCTGGGTGAACGCTTAGCGATCATCGAAGCAGGCCCCACACCACGGATCGTTTCCCCTCTTTCGGAAGATCAAGCCAAGATGCGGCGAGCATTGAGCGACATCAAGCCGACGGATGCCGAGAACGACGTTGGGGAGGCTTTGCGCCTTGCGGCATCCATTGCCAGCCAGCGCAAAGGCGCACGCATTGTCTTGATTTCTGACGGTGTCTTTCCGGACATCAGAGACTTTTCAGCCGGAGAAGCTCAGCTCTCGTTTCAGCGCGTTGGCAAGAGCGACAAGAATCTGGCGATTTCGGCTTTCGGCGTTGGTGCAACCAATGAAGGGAAGCAGCTTTTTGTCAGCATCAAGAACTACTCCAGCCAGGTGATGCTGGGGACTCTAAAGCTCTACTCAGACGATAGCGTGTTCAACGCATTGAAGGTTGAGGTGCCCGTCAAGGGAACATTCGGTAAGTCTGTACCCATCCCTGCGGGGGCGAAGATCCTGCGAGGAGAGCTGGAGGCCGAGGACGATCTCAAGTCGGATAATGTTGCGTTCACGCTGAGCGATCCTGATGCACAGCTCAGAGTGTTGCTTGTCAGCAAAGGCGACATCTTTCTGGAGCGCGTGCTCTCGCTTGACCCCCGAGTGGTGTTGGACCGAGCGGATCAGTTGCCCGACACCGAGACAAAGGCAAAGTCGAACTACGACGTGATTGTTTTTGACGGTGTTCCGGCGCAGGAAGTGGCTTCGCGCGGGGTCATCTGCTTTGGGGCTGCGGGGCCAGGGTCACCAGTGCGATCCGTGGGCCGTGCGAACAAGCCCGCCTTCGAAACAGGCGACAGCAACCACCCGGTCATGAAGTCCGTCGACCTCCGAGACACGTTTATCGATCACGCTGAGAAGGTGGAGCCGCTCGCTCGTGGAACGGTTGTTGCGACTTCCGACCAGGGGCCGATGGTGGTGGTTTCGACCCAGCCGAAACGTTCGATTTATGTTTCTTTCCAGCCAATGGAATCGGATTTTCCGCTCCAGGTGGCTTTTCCAATCTTCATGACGAACAGCCTGGATTTCCTCATTCCAAGAGGCTCCTCTGGCGAATCCATCGTTGTCGATGCGGGCAAGCCGTTTTCCATTCCAGTGGCTGAGCCGGGACAAAAGCTGACGATTACGGACGAAGCTGGCGTGAAGACCGACGTTGCTGCTGCCGGCGGAGCGTATGTCGTTCGTTCTATGAATAAGATTGGCAAGTACACCTTGGAGCTTGGAGGGAAGAAGACTGCGGCTTACGCGCTCTTGCGAAGCGAAATGAAATCTAATATCCGCCCGCAAGATCGAGTACTGATCGGCGGGAAGGGCGTTGGATCGGAGATGTCCACGCTTCGGCTTTCTGACTTTTATAAGCCGCTTCTTGTGCTGGCTTTGCTCGTTCTGGCAGCTGAATGGTGGCTGTTTGTGAGGAGGAGCTAGCTTGCGGTTCACCGATCCCTTCTGGCTGCTCTTGCTTATCCCCGCGATCGCAGGGCTGGTGTACACCTTCAAGCGAACGAGCGGGATGATGCGCGGGCGCAAGCGGCTTGCCTTTGGGATTCGGTTTGTCCTGGTTTCGCTTCTCGTTTTTGCCCTTGCAGGGCCGGAGCTTTATCGTCCGAACGTAGGCACTTGCACGGTCTTTGTTTTGGATCGCTCAGATTCCATTCGGGATGCAGATCGAAGGGCTCAGGAGTTTTTCGTCGCTGAGTCGATCAAGGCGCTTGGCCCGGATGACTTGGCTTCGGTCGTGGTGTTTGGCAAGAACGCGAACATCGATGTTGCTCCCTCCAAGCTTGGGACGTTGCCGCGTGTGACTGCGGTTGTGGACCCTGCCGCTTCTGATGTTGCCGCCGCAATTCGGCTTGCAAGCGCAACCTTTCCCGATGGAAAGGCAAGGAGGATCGTCGTTCTTAGCGATGGCAACGAAACGAACGGAGATGCGGCAGACGCCGCAACCGTTGCCGCCGCCGACGGCATCCAGATTGACAACGTACCATTAGGCTCGCTGGCTCAGGATGCTGAGGTAGCGGTCCTGTCTACGGAAGCTCCGAACGAGACCCGTGTTGATCAACCGTTCGACATTCGCGTTGTGGCTACGGCCTCGAAGGCGACCCGAGGCGAACTTGTGCTCTATCGAGACGGCGCGATTGCGGCAAGGCAGTCGATCCAGCTGAATGCGGGGACGAACACTTTCGTTATTCCTCAACGGCTGACCAGCCCAGGATTTGCCAGATTTCAGGCTTCCATTCAAGCGGAAGCAGACCGCGACAACCGCAACAACCAGGGAGCAAGCTTTGTTGCCGTCCGCGGCAAGCCGAAGGTGCTGATTCTGCAGCAGAACCCGAGTGTTACGGCTCTGTCGCGAGCGTTGAATGAGCAAGGGATTGATGTGGACCTGCGCGGTCCAGGCGGAATGCCTGCTCGTCCCGAAGCATTGCAAGCCTATGACGCGGTGCTCTTCAACGATATCAACGCGATGTCGATCACGCCCAGCCAGATGAAGCTGATGCAGTCGGCTGTTCGGGACAGTGGCGTAGGGTTTGCGATGATCGGCGGAGAGAACTCCTTCTTGCCTGGAGGCTGGTACGGAACGCCGGTTGCGGAGGCTCTGCCTGTCGATCTCAATATCCGCCAGCGCAAGAACTTCCCATCGACGACCATCTTGATCATTAGCGACACGTCGGGTTCGATGGGGATGATTGAAGACGGTGTGCCCAAAGTCAAGCTTGCAGCCAAGGCCGCCGAACAGACGGTTCTTTTGCTTTCACCGATGGACCGAGTCGGAGTTGCGGGAAGTACTGACGCCATCGAGTTTTGTGCGCCGATTCAGAAGCTAACCGACAAGCAGTCGGTGATCAATCAAGTTCGGAAGCTTGCTGTTGGCGGAGGTGGAATCTACATCAAGCCATCTCTGGAGTTTGCCTATAAGCATCTCAGCGCGGAGAATACGCAGGTGCGGCACTTGATCCTGCTTGCCGACGGCGCAGACTGCGACCTCATTGAGACCTGCATCCCTTACGCGGCGAAGATGCATAGCGAGAAGATCACGATCTCGGTTGTATCAATCGGCGACGGTCAGTTTGTTCCGTTCTTGAAGCAGCTGGCGGCGGTTGGCGGCGGTCGGTTCTATCTTGCGACGAAAGCCTCTCAGCTTCCTGCGATCTTCACCCAAGATACGGCGGTCATGTCGCGCTCGGCTATTGAGGAAGGCGCATTTGTCCCCAAGGTCATGATGGGCGAAGAGATCGTGCGCGGTCTTGAATCGTTCCCGCCGTTGCTTGCCTACTGCCTGACCGATTCCCGACCGCTTGCACGCGTTGGAATGCGAACAGGCAAGGACGACCCGCTGTTGGCTGTTTGGCAGTATGGACTTGGATCGAGCCTTGCCTTTACCAGCGACGCCCAGCCGCGCTGGGCACAACACTGGACTTCGTGGGAGGGCTATAGCACTTTTTGGGCACAGGCCGTTCGCTCGATTTCACGAAGAGCAACCAGCAATCAGTATCAGATTGAGGCTGTTCAGGACGGAACGAAAGGGAAGATCACCCTGCGGGCTACCGACGTGAACGGCAACCCGATGAACAATATACCGGCTACCGTTCGTGTGGCAACCCCGAGCGGCGATGCTCAAGAAGTCGCGCTAACGCAGTCGGCCCCGGGCGAGTATACGGGCACCTTTGAGGCCAGCGATGTCGGATCGTACATTGTCACCGTTGCCGAAGATGATGCTCAAGGCGTGCGTGTGAATGCGTCGGGGTTCTCGGTTCCTTATCCGCCCGAGTATCGGTATTCGCGTCCCAACCTGCCCCTCTTGAGCGGCTTGAGCACCGTGACCGGAGGAAAGGAGTTGAAGAATCCGCGCGAAGCGCTCCGCCCGGTGGCAAACCCCGGCTCGTCCCTCACGGAGCTTTGGGCACTATGTATTTTGCTTGCCGCGCTTTTATTGCCGCTGGACATCGCTGTGCGACGAATCGCACTGCCGATTGGCGAGATCGTTGCGAAGGCGTTGGCTTGGATGCGTGCAAGATCTCAAAAGGCTCGCGCTCCCATCGAAACAGAAGCGGCGATTGGTCGCTTGCAGTCGGCGAAGCAAAGGGTAGCAAAGCGGTCGGATGCGCCTGAACGCGTGCAGGAAGATGTTGAGACGGCTACCAAGGCATCTGGCAAGATTGAAGCTCCGCGATCAACCGTTGGCTCTACTCCAGGCTCAGCGGCGGGCTCGAAGCTGTTGGAATCGAAGCGGAAGCGTGGCGGAGATCAGGAATAGCTTTTTAAAGTAGAACGCCCTCGACATTTGCCGAGGGCGTTTTTGATAAGTTCCTAAGCCGAGGCTTAGAAGCGGATCGAGATTTGGGTGGTGATGAAACCGCCCGTCTGTCGGCTGCCGCTGCCAAAGCCCATGTTAAACTGGCCCTGGTCGTCGGAATTGTAGTCGCTCATTTCCCAAAGGAAGCTGAGCTTGGCGTTGCCGCCCATGCTGTGGTTCAGACCGATGCGGTACCAACGCTCGGTCGGCTTATTGCCGCCATATGCGTCGATATTCCACTCGACCCACTCGCCGCCAAGCATCAGGTTCCAGCTGGAATTGATCTTGTGGCTGAGGTCGACTCGATAGGACGTCAACTTGTCGTCGGCACTGAGACCGCTGCTGTCGGTCTCTCGACCGCGATACCAGTGACCGTGCAGGCGAAGCGATGTGTTGGCGTTGAACTCATAGCCGAAACCAGCCATGAAGCCTTCGATGTCCGCCGGGTTCCACCACATGCCTATGCGACCCCACGAGCCCGGAGCGTTGAACTGCGGGTCGATGCTTCGGTAGCCCAGCATTGCGTGCCAGTTGCCACCATTGTAGTGAAGCTGAGCCCACCATGCCGAGTTGTCCTCGTCCACGCGGGTGTCGCTGTTCTGCATCAGATTCGACTGCGAGAAGCCAGCATTGAGGTTGGTTCGACCGTTGACCTTCCAATTGAAGTCGGCGCCGAAGACCACAACGCGATTGAACACATCGCTACTTCCGCTGACAGCGGCCGTGTTGTTTGAGTCGAAGATGAGGTAGTTCAGCTTCAGGCTTCCGCGATCCGTAAGCGGCAGACCGAGGCTGAAGCCGAGGTGCTGATCGATGCTCAGCTTAGTACCCTGATCATCCAGTCCAAGCGGTCGGTCGCCGATAGGAGCAAACGGGGCGCCCGATCGGCCTGCGATCATCGGATTGATGTCGATGCCGTTCGTGGTGAATCGCTCGCTCTGTCGTCCGCCGAAGACCGTCAGGTCAGCG
>VFQR01000662.1_pt1 | contig 38956 bp, 32 predicted proteins | sample 3512321 | NCBI WGS metagenome assembly VFQR01 (sample SAMN10412374, study PRJNA504923) | tailings metagenome | isolation source: Relicate 3 Philex TSF1 revegetated site | place: Philippines: Tuba, Benguet | collected 2017-08-29 | reverse complement strand
CAGGCGCCGCGCATCACGGTGTTGATGGCGTGGATCACCTCCGGCACCGGGAAGGTCGCGACATAGCCGATCGTCTTGCTGCGCGACTTGCGCGCGGCGATCACGCCCTGGATGTAGCGGCCTTCGTAGAATCGGGCGTTGTAGATCGCCATGTTGGGCAGCGTGGTCGGGCCCGTCGCGTTCTCGAAGAAGACATTGGCGTGCTGCGGCGCGAGGCGCTGGGTCGGCGCGAAATAGGAGAAGCTGGTCGTGAAGATCAGCCGGTGGCCGGTGCGGACAAGCTGCGTCACCACGCGGTCGAAATCCGGCGGCGCCACGGATTCGACCGTGGTGGCGTTGACGCGGTCGCCGAGCAGCTCGGCCATGCGGCGCCGGCCCTGGTCGTGCATGTGCGACCAGCCGAAATCACCGACCGGCCCGATCAGCACGACGCCGACATTGAGCCGCTGCTGCGCGCTTGCGGCAGCGGGCAGCAGCGCGGCGCCGGCGGCGGCGCCGAGCAGGTGGCGGCGGGTGAGAAGCATCGCGGTCTCCTGGAAGCGGTCCCTGTGGCCCGCGTATTACGCAAACTTCATGCCCAAGGCTAGCGATCCGGCACGAAGGGCTGGCCGAGGCTCCCCGGACCCACGGCCCCGCCGCGGCGCAGCCGCATGATCAGCACGAGGACCACGATGGTGATGAGGTAGGGCAGCGCCGACATCAGCTGCGGCGGCACGCGGAACCCCGCCCCCTGCGCATGCAGCTGCAGGATGGTGATGCCGCCGAAAAGATAGGCGCCCAGTGCCGCCCGCCATGGCAGCCAGCTCGCGAAGACCACGATGGCGAGCGCGATCCAGCCCCGCCCCGCCGTCATCCCGCTGGTCCAGAAGGGGGTCAGCACCAGCGAGAGATAGGCCCCCGCGAGACCGGCGCAGGCGCCGCCGAACAGGATCGCCAGGAAGCGGATGCGCAGCACCGGGTAGCCCAGCGCATGCGCGGCCGCGTGGCTCTCGCCGCAGGCGCGGAGGACCAGCCCCGCGCGCGTGCGGTTCAGAAACCAGGCGACGCCCGCCGTCAGCGCGAGGGAGGCATAGACGAAGGGGTCCTGCGCGAAGAGCACGGGGCCCAGGAAGGGGATCTCCGACAGCAGCGGGATCTCGAGCTTGCCGATCCCCGCGCGCTGCTGCCCGACATGCGCCGAGCCGACCACGCCCGAAAGGCCGAGGCCGAAGATCGTCAGCGCCAGCCCCGCCGCGACCTGGTTCGTCGCGAGGCCGAGCGTCAGCGCCGCGAAGATCGCCGCCATCGCCATCCCCGCCAGGATCGCGGCCAGCACGCCCACAGCGCCCGAGCCGGTGGCGATGGCGGCGACGATGCCGACCGCGGCCCCCATGATCATCATCCCCTCGACGCCGAGATTCAGCACCCCGGATTTCTCGACGACGAGCTCCCCGATCGCCGCGATCAGCAGCGGCGTGGAGGCTGTGATGACGGTAAGAAGAATGGCTTCGAGGAGGGTCACGCCGCCGCCCTCCGCACCAGCCGGACGCGGTAGAGCAGCAGCGTGTCGCAGGCGAGGACGAAGAACAGCAGCAGCCCCTGGAACACCCGCGTCACGTCGAGCGGCAGGCGCAGCATGATCTGCGCGTTCTCGGCACCGATGAAGGTGATGGCGAGGAAGATGCCGGCGATCAGGCAGCCGACCGGGTTCAGCCTTCCGAGGAAGGCGACGATGATCGCGGTGAAGCCATAGCCGGGCGAGAGCCCGGGTTGCAGCATGCGCACCGTCCCCGCCGCCTCGAGCACGCCGGCGAGCCCCGCCAGCCCGCCGGCGATGGCGAAGACCGTCCAGGTCAGCCGCGCCTCGGAAAACCCGGCGAAACGCGCGGCGCGCGGCGCCTCCCCCACCAGGCGGATCTCGAAGCCCTTCAGAGTCCGCGCCATCATCACCGCCGCGAGTGCCACGACCAGCAGTGCGATCGGCGTGCCGAGATTGAGCCGCCCGCCCTCCACCAGCAGCGGCACCGTCGCCTCCGGCTCGAAGGTGACGGTAACCGGCATGTTGAAGCCCTGCGGGTCGCGCCACGGGCCGCGCACCAGCCAGTCGAGCAGCAGCTCCGCGACATAGACCAGCATCAGCGAAGTGAGGATCTCGTTCGCGCCGAAGCGTGTCTTGAGCGCGGCGGGGATCAGCGCGAAGAGCGCGCCGCCCAGCGCGCCAGCTGCCAGCATCGCGGGCAGCACCCAGGGGCCGTCCGGCGCGCCATGCGTCGCCAGCGCCACCCAGCTTCCCGCCAGCGCGCCGACCAGCAACTGACCCTCGGCGCCGATGTTCCAGTTGTTGGAGCGGTAGCAGAGCGAGAGCCCGACCGCGATCAGCACGAGCGGCGTCGCCTTCACCGCGACTTCCTGCAACCCCCAGGAATCCGAGACCGGCAGCACGAAGTAGACCAGCAGCGCCTGCCACGGGTCCTGGCCCATCGCCGCGAAGACGATCACCGCCGAGACCAGCGTGAGGGCCACGGCGAGCAGCGGCGCGGCGAGATGCAACGCCCAGGGCGTCTCCGCGCGCTTCTCGAGCACGAGGCGCATCACGCGGCCCCCCCCATGCGCAGCCCGATCGCCTCCCGCGTCAGCCCGCGCACGGGCAGCGCAGGGGTGAGCCGGCCGCGGAACATCACGGCGATGCGGTCGGCAATCTCCAGCAGCTCGTCGAGGTCCTGGCTGATGACCAGCACCGCGCTGCCCTGCGCCGCGAGATCGAGCAGCGCTTGGCGGATCAGCCGCGCCGCGCCGGCATCCACGCCCCAGGTGGGCTGCGCCACGACGAGCACGCCGGGCCTGCGCAGCACCTCCCGCCCGACGACGAATTTCTGCAGGTTGCCGCCCGAGAGCGCGCGCGCCTCAGGGTCGCGCGGGCCCTTCCGCACGTCGAAGGCGCGGGTGATCGCGTCCACGAAACCGAGCGTCTTCGCCCGGTCCACGAATCCGCGCGCGACGAAGCCGCTGGCGGCATGCCCCGAGACGAGCGCATTCTCGCTCAGCGCGAAGCGGGGCGCCGCGGCATGGCCGAGCCGCTCCTCCGGCACGAAGGCGGCGCCACGGCGGCGGCGGCGGTTGATGTCCTCCTGGCCCACCGCGACGCCATCCAGCGCGATCGCCGCTTCATGCGGCGCGAGCCGCTCGCCCGAGAGCGCGGCGAAGAGCTCGTCCTGCCCGTTGCCCGCCACACCTGCGATGCCGAGCACCTCGCCACGATGCACGCTGAGCGACACCTCGTGCAGCGCCGTGCCATGCGGCTGCTCGGGCGGCAGGCTGAGCGCGGAGACCGCGAGCCGCACCGGGCCCGCGGGCTCGGTCGCGTCGTGGCGCACCGCGGCGACCTCGCTGCCCACCATCATCCGCGCGAGGCTCGCGGCCGTCTCGGCGCGCGGATCGCAGCGCGCGACGACGCGGCCCTGGCGGAGGATGGTCGCGGCCTCGCAGATGGCGCGCACCTCCTCGAGCTTGTGGGAGATGTAGAGCACGGCACGGCCCTCGGCGCGGATCGTGGCCAGCGTCGCGAACAGCGCCTCCGCCTCCTGCGGGGTGAGGACGGAGGTCGGCTCGTCGAGGATCAGCAGCCGCGGATCCTGCATGAGGCAGCGCACGATCTCGATCCGCTGCCGCTCTCCCACCGAGAGCTGCCAGACCTCCCGCCCCGGGTCGAGCGGCAGGCCATAGGCGCGCGAGGTCGCGGCGAGGCGTTCGGCGATGCGCGGCAGCGGCGCTGGGTCATCGAGCGCGAGTGCGACGTTCTCCGCCACCGTCATCGCCTCGAACAGCGAGAAATGCTGGAACACCATGCCGATGCCGAGGCGCCGCGCGGCGCGCGGGTTGGGAAGCGCGGTCGGAGCGCCGTTCCACAGGATGCGCCCGGCATCCGGCTGGAGCAGGCCGTAGAGCATCTTGACCAGCGTGGACTTGCCCGCGCCGTTCTCGCCGAGCAGGGCATGGATCTCGCCCGGCATCACCGCGAGGTCCACCGCGTCATTCGCCACCAGCGCGCCGAAGCGCTTGACGATCCCCCGCGCCTCGACCAGTGGCGGCATGGCGCTCAGAACAGCAGCCCCGGCAGCCAGGTCGCGAGCCCCGGGAAGGCCATGACCATGCCGAGCGCGACGAGCTGGATCAGCACGAAGGGCACCACGCCACGGTAGATGTCGCCCGTGTTGACCCATTTCTGCGCGACGCCGCCCAGATAGAACAGCGAGAAGCCGAAGGGCGGCGTGAGGAAGCTGGTCTGGAGGTTCACCGCGATGAGCACCGCCAGCCAGATCGGGTCTATGTCCATCGCCAGCAGCACCGGCCCGACGATCGGCACGACGATGATGGTGATCTCGACGAAGTCGAGGAAGAAGCCCATGACGAACATCACCGCCATCACCGCGAGAAGCGCGCCCATCGGCCCGCCGGGGATGGCGGCCAGCAGCTCCTTCACCGTCTCCTCGCCGCCCAGGCCGCGGAACACCAGGCTGAACAGCGTCGCCGCGATCAGTGTGCCGAAGATCATCGCGGTGATGGTGGTGGTGGAGTGCGAGACCTGGCCGAGCACGCCGGCGCGAAAGGTCCGCAGCAGCGCGACCAGCACGCCGAAGGCCAGCACCACGCACAGCACCGCGGCGAGCCCGAGCGCGATGCGATCGCCGAGCGGCGGCTCGGCGCGGCCGAGCCGCAGGTCGAAGAACACACCGAGCAGCACGAGGCCCACCGCGGCCAGCGCGCCGGCCAGGATCGGCCATGCACGGCCCGACTGGCGGAGCCCCGCGAGCATTGTCGCCCCAACCGCGCCGACCGAGGCCGCCTCGGTCGGCGTGGCGACCCCGCCGAGGATCGAGCCGAGCACCGCCACGATCAGCACGATCGGCGGCACCAGCGCGCGCAGCAGCTCCTTCGCCCCGATCCGCCCGGCTTCCTCGCGCGGGATGGCCGGGCCGATCTCCGGGCGGAGAAAGGCGAGCACGAGCTGGTAGAGGATGTAGAACCCCACCAGCATGAGCCCCGGGACCATGGAGCCGGCGAAGAGCTGCCCGACGGAGACGGTCTCCACCGAGAACCGACCCTGGGCGAGCTGCGCCTGCTGATACGCGGCCGAGATCACCTCGCCCAGGATGACCATGACGGTGGAAGGCGGGATGATCTGGCCGAGCGTGCCGGCCGCGCAGATCGTGCCGCAGGCGAAGCCCTTGTCGTAGCCGCGGCGCAGCATCGCCGGCAGCGCCATCAGCCCCATCGTCACCACGGTGGCGCCGACGATCCCGGTGGAGGCGGCGAGCAGCGCGCCGACCACCGAGACGCTGATCGCGAGCCCGCCGCGCACCGTGCCGAACAGCCTTCCCATCGCCTCCAGCAGTTCCTCGGCAATGCGCGAGCGTTCCAGCATCATCCCCATGAAGACGAAGAGCGGGATGGCGACCAGCGTCTCGGTCGTCATCGTGCCGAAGATGCGCTGGGCGAGGGCGGCGAGCAGGAAGGCGTCGAACACGCCGAAGGCGATGCCGAGGCCACCGAAGACGATGGCGCAGCCGGTCAGCAGGAAGGTGACGGGGATGCCGGTGAGGATCAGCGCGCAGAGCGTGCCGAACATCAGCAGGTCGAGCACCTGGCCGATGGCGCTGCTGCTCATCCCGCGTGCTGCCCGCGATGCGGGAAATGCGTCGCCGCCGCGCCCGTGAGCACGGCGACGCAGCGGATGAGGATGGACGCGGACTGCAGAGCCAGCAGGATCGCCATCGCCGGGATCAGCGATTTCAGCGCCGGCACCAGAGGCAGGCCGCCATAGGCCATCGGCCCTTCGTCCTGCGCCCAGGAACTCGCGGCATACCCCCAGGAGGCCCAGAGCACGAGCGCGCAGAAGGGCAGCACCGCCACGATGATGGCGACCAGGTCGGTCAGCGCCTTCCGCCGCGCCGACCAGCCCGCGTAGAACACGTCCACCCGCACATGCTGGTCCACCAGGAAGGTGTAGCCCATCGCCAGCATGAACAGCGTGGCATGCAGGTAGATCACGCTCTCCTGCATCATCACGAAGGAGGAGGCGAAGGCGTAGCGCAGCACCACGACCGCGAACTGCGCCAGCACGGCGGCGAGCGCCAGCCACATGACACCGCGGGCGAGCCAGCGGCTCGCGGCGTCATGCGCATCGGCCAGCGCGAGGAGCGCGCGCAGCCGTTCAGCCCCAGCGGATCGGCAGGCCGCGGGCCAGGAAGTTGGCGCCGTAGGACTGCATCATGTAGCCCTGGCTGCGGTTGCGGAACTCCGCGTAGGAATCCGCCACGCGCTTGACCATCGCGTCGGAGGAGGCGCGGTACTCCGCCAGGATCTCGCCCGCCGAATTGCCGAGCGCGATCAGCACGTCGCGCGGCACCTCGCGCGGCATCACGCCGTGGCGGGAGACGAGCTCGGCCAGCGCGCGCGGGTGGTTCGCGTCGTATTCGGTGGTGATCTCCTCCGCCACCGACTGGCAGGCGAAGCGCACGGCGTTCTTCAGGTCGTCCGGCAGCGCATTCCACTTGCCCATGTTGATGCCGATCTCCTCGGCGGAGGACGGCTCCTGCACGCCGGGCCAGTAGTAGTTCTTGGTCACCTGGTGCAGGCCGAGCGGGGCATCGCTGAAGGGGCCGAGGAACTCGGCGGCATCGATCGTGCCGGATTGCAGCGCGGCGAAGATCTGGCCGGCCGGCAGCGTCACGACCGAGGCGCCGGCGCGGCGGAACATCTCCCCGCCGAGGCCGGCGGTGCGGAAGCGCAGGCCACGGAAATCCTCGATGGTGCGGATCTCGCGGCGGAACCAGCCCATCCATTGCGGGCCGCTGTCGCCAGTGTTGAAGGGCTTCACGCCGAAGCGGCCATAGACCTCATCATAAAGTGCCTGGCCGCCGCCATGCATCATCCAGGCTTGGCGCTCATAGACGGTCATGCCGAAGGGGAAGCTGCCGAAGAAGCCGATGGCGGCGGATTTCGCGATCCAGAAGGCGGGCACGCCATGATAGAGATCGGCCGTGCCGGCGGCCACCGCATCGAAGGCGCCAGGCGCGGGCACCACCTCCCCGGCGGCGAAGAGGCGCACATTGATCCGGCCCGCGGTGACGGCGCCGATCCGGTCGGCGACCTTCTGCGCGGCCACGCCCGGCCCCGGCAGGTTGCGCGGCCAGAGCGTGACCATGCGCCATTCGATGCGCTGCTGCGAGAGCGCCGGCGTGGCCAGCGTGGCCGAGGCGAGGCCGCCCACGGCGGCGCTGCCGATGAATCCACGACGCTTCATGATGCCTTCCCCGGTTCGTTGCTGCCGCTGATTTGTCGCAAGCAGGCGCCAGCGGCGCAAGCCGGGGTGTAGCGGGCGCCCCCCTCCCCCGCCGCGCCGGCGGGGGAGGGGGAGATGGTCAGAGGATGAAGTCGCTGGCGTCGAGCGTCGCCACCCCGCGCACCAGCACCGCGAACTCGGGGGCCGTATTGCCATTGGTGCTGGCGAGCACCAGCACCTCGTTCGCGCCGGCCGCCTCGACCCGGAGGAAGCCGGGCTGGCCCTGGACGAAGCCGCCCGTCGTGAAGGCGAAGCCCTGGTCGCCCGCGAGATGCGCGTTCGCGTCGAAGTCGAGCAGGATGCGGTCTTCGCCGCGCACGAAATCCTCGATCACGTCGCGCCGCTCGGTGCCGTAGCTGTCGTAGCGCGAGGCGAAGCGGAAGATGTCCGCCCCCTCGCCGCCGATCAGCGTATCCGCGGCATTGCCGCCCTCGATCGTGTCGGCGCCCTCGCCGCCCTCGATCAGGTCGGCGCCGAGCCCGCCGAGCAGGGCGTCGTCGCCGCCGCCGCCCAGCAGGGTGTCGGCGCCGGCCAGCCCCGCGAGCATGTTGCCCGCCGCATTGCCGATCAGGATGTTGCCGGTGGCCGTGCCGGTGCCGTCCAGCGCGCCGGTACCGAGTTCCAGCACCTCGACCCGATCGGCGAGCGTGGTGCTGGCCAGCGTCGTGATCACACGGTCGAAGCCGCCGCCGATATTCTCGATGATGATGTCGCCGGCATCGTCCACGAGGTAGGTGTCGGTGTTGAGGCCGCCTTCCATCGTATCCGCGCCAGCGCCGCCATCCAGCGTGTCGGCGCCGTTGCCGCCACGCAGCAGGTCGGCATCGGCGCCGCCCAGGAGCAGGTCGATCGTGTTGCCGCCATCCAGCGTGTCGGCCCCCGCGCCGCCATCGAGCGTATCCGCGCCGTTGCCGCCGACGAGGACATCGGCGTCACCGGCCCCCGTCACCAGGTCGTCGCCCGCGCCGGCCACGATGCTGTCGGCGGCCGCGCCGCCTTCGATCGTCTCCGCCGTGCTGTTGCCCTCGACGGTCTCGCCCGCCAGCACCGAGTCGGCGCGGAAGTCGAGGTTCTGGATGCGCTCATCGGCCTCGATCGGCGTCTCCGCGACGTCGTAGGCGGTCTGCCGCGTGCCGTAATTGGCCGCGAGATACTCGGCGAAGGCCTGCTGCTCGCCCAGCACCTGAGCCTGCGTCACGCCGACGCTCGCCGCCGCGGCATCCGTGGTGAAGCCGAGCGCCTCGTCCACCGCCGCGCTCACCGTGCCGTCGGTCAGGAGGAAGCGGAAATTCGTCCCGTTCTCCTTCATCGGGTAGCCGTCGCCGCCATTGGCCAGGAAGCTCAGCGTGACGAGCCGGATCAGGCCGGGGGCCTCAGCCGAGACCACGCCATCCTCGAGGACGCGGGCAAGCAGTTTCCCGCCCTCGTCGATCAGGCCGATATTCTGCACGCGGCTGCCTGCGGCAGCGGTCGGATCGTAGGAAAAGCTGACCCCGCCGAGCTGCGGGAAGCGGCCCTGGTTGCCGAGCACCGCCACGCCATGCTCCAGGATCGCCTTCAGGCCCTCGGCCGTGGTGTCGAACACCATCAGCTTGTTGTTGAAGCGGAGCGCATTCTCGTTGTCGAGCTGGGAGACGGCGCCCGCCGGCTTGCCGGCACCCGGGTTGGCGATCGGTGGGATCTTCTCGCCGCTGCCGACCACCACTGCGCCGATCTGCGCGCGGATGCCGCCGCCATTCTTCAGCGAGACGACGAAGCTGCCATCGTCCAGCGCCTCCTCGGCGAAGAACTTGTTGGCGTCCGCCGTGATGTTGCCGAGGTTGGTCTCCTGGTTGCGGACCAGGTTGCGCTCGCCTTCCAGATAGACATCGGTGTAGCCGAGAATGGTGCCGTCCTTGGCGTTGATGACGGCCTGCACGGCGTCCGTGATGTCGCCGACGCGCTCGCCCTTGGTGCCTTCGGCGAAGGCGGTGGTCTCGAGATCGGCCTCGTCCACGCCCCAGGCTTCCGCGACATTCTCGCGCGTCGCGGCGTAGGCGCCGTTCACTGCGGTGTCGAGGTTCTCCGTGATGATGTTGCCCTCGGCGTCGAAGTCCAGCACGAGACGGCCGAGATAGGTGAACTCGTTGTCGGTGTTGACGATCAGCGTGGTGCCGCCATCGGCGCCCTGCGCAACGATCGGGTAGGTGTTGGCGAAGTCCGCGGCGTGGCCGGGGAAAGCAACCGCCTCGTCATTGTCGTCGCCCAGCCGGGTGTTGGAGCCGGCGGCGAGGATCACGTCCACGCCGGTCAGCAGCGGCGCCAGCGCCACCTCGAAGGCGATCTGCTGGAGATGCGCCATGAGGATGATCTTGTTCACGCCCTGCGCGAGCAGATCGTCGATCACGATCTGGAGCTGGCTGGCGAGCAGCGCCATGTCGTTGGTCTCGGCCCCGTCGCCGGCGAAGCCCTTCACCTCGACGCGGCCGGTGGAGGAGATCGTCTCCACGATCTGCGTCGTGGCGCCGACCAGGCCGATCGTCTCGGTCCCGTAGGTGGCGACGGCCGACGGCACGATGCGGCGCGCGAGCGCCGCGATGTCCTCGAGCCCGCCGGTGCCGACCGTCTCAAGGTAGCGGCCGGAGATGTCGCTGTCGGCCGAGAAATCGAGATTGGCGGAGAGGTAGGGGAAGGCCGCATCGGCGATGGCGTCGCTGAAGGCCGCGGTGCCGAGGTCGAATTCATGGTTGCCGATGGTCGAGGCCTGCACGCCGATGATGTTGTGGATGGCGATGTCGGCGGCGCCCGGATTGCCGCCCAGGCCGTGGATCGCCTGCACCGTCGGGTCGGTGCCGGCGGCGAGGAAGGGGCCGGGGATGAAATTATCGCGGCCGGCGAGGATCAGCGTGTTGGCGTAGTCGTCGTCGAAGGCGTCCACCAGCGCGGCGAGGTTCGGCGCGGTCTGGCTGGCGAGCAGCCCGGCCTCGGCATCGGCGAAGTGCAGGAGCTGCAGCGTGAAGGCCGGCGTCTCCTGCACCGAGAAGACGGAGATGGTGCTGCTCACCTCGTTCGTCGCGACGTACAGCGCGGAGCCCGTCGGCGAATCCGCGGCGCTGATGAACAGCCCGCCCTCGGGGTTCAGGTCGCCGGGGCGCTGCGCGATGCCGGCGTATTCAACCGCTGTGGGGTCGGTCACATCGAAGACCAGCGTGACATGCGCGCGCTCCAGCCCGACGAAGGCGTAGATGCGGTCGCCGACCTGGCCGATGGTCACGCCCTCCGGCTCCGGCCCCTTGTTGTCGCTGCGGTCGTCGAACACGGCAGCGGGCAGGATCTCGGCGGCGATCCGCTCCAGGATGTCAGCGCTGTCGAAAACGATCTGGCCATCCGCGTCGAGGATCGAGAAGGACCGCGCGCCATAGGCGAGGATCTGGTCAATGTCGCCATCGCCATCGGTGTCGCCGCGCAGGCCGGGCGCGTTGGAGACCGTGAGGCGGCCGAGCTCCGCATTGGTCTTCAGCGTGGCCTCATCGGGGAACAGCGTGTCGTCGAGGTCGTAGGCGGAATTGCCAAGGCGGATGGTCTCGTCGGGATTCAGGAAGTCGTCGCGGTCGTCGCCCTCGTTGGCGGTCACGTAGTACGTCTGGCCCCCCGCGCTGTAAGCGGTGATCGCATCCGGCATGTAGAGGCCGAACACCGGGTTGCCGGTGGTCAGGTTGATCAGCGCGCTGCTTGACGGCCCGTCGCGGTCGCTGAAATCCGCCAGCAGCGTGGAGAAGTCCTTCAGGCCGAGCGGGACGATATCGGTGAAGGTGGCCGTCGCGATGTCGAGGATGCCGACGGCGTTCGCTTCCTGCAGCGTCACCATCGCCTGGGTGCCGTCCGGCGAGACCGCGACGTATTCCGGCTCGACATCGTCGGAGACGGAGGCGCCGGCGAAGATGCGCACGCCCGCGGCGCGCAGCGCGGCTTCCTGGCCGTCGAAAGCCTCGAAGCCCGCTGTCACCACCGTGGCCGCGGCCGCGCCGCCCGCGAGGTCGATGATGGAGACGCTGCCCTTGCCGCCGACGCCGCCGCCCGCCGTGTATTCGCCCTCATTGGCGACGAGGATCCTGCTGCCGTCCGGCGTGAAGGTCAGGCTGTCCGGCAGCGCGCCGACCTCGACGCTGCCCAGCAGCGCGTTCGTCGCGGCATCGAGCAGCAGGACCTGGCCATTCTGCGTCTTGTCGGCGTCCGGCAACGCGACCGCGACGATGCCGTTGGCGACGGCGACGGAGGTGACATCCGTGGTGTCGAAGCCATAGGGCGCGGCGGTGAAGTCGAGCGTGGTGAGCAGGGAAGGCGCCGCCGGGTTGCTCAGGTCAACGACCTGCAGGCCGCCATTCGACGTGACGAAGAGCCGGTCGGTGGCCTTGTCGAAGGCCGCGATCTCGGCGCCGGCCAGCGTGAGCGAGGCGACATGGGCGATGTTGAGGGCACCGTTCGGCGTGGTGGAGAGCGACATCGTTCATCCCTGGCGGTTCGCGTTGATTCGCGGCGCGCAGGAAAAGCCCGACCACGGCCGGGCTGTCCGTCACGGGACGGTAAACGGCCGATGACGATTGGATGACGATTGCTGTGGAATGCTCAGGCGGGCGGCAGGCGCAGCGCGCCGTCGAGCCGAATGGTCTCGCCGTTCAGCAGCGGGTTCGCGGCGATGGCCAGCACCATCGCGGCGAATTCCTCCGGCCGGCCGAGCCGCTGCGGAAACAGCGGCTGCTTCCCGAGGCTGTCGCGCGCCTCCGGCGTCAGCGTGTCCATCAGCGGCGTGTGGAACAGGCCGGGCGCGATGGTGACGACGCGCACGCCGAAGCGTGCAAGCTCGCGCGCGGCGGGCAGCGTCAGCCCGACGATGCCGCCCTTGCTCGCGGAATAGGCGGCCTGGCCGATCTGCCCCTCATAGGCGGCGATGGAGGCCGTGTTGACCACCAGGCCGCGCTCGCCGGTCTCCAGCGGATCATTCGACGTCATGCGGGCCGCAGCGAGCCGCAGCAGGTTGAAGGTGCCGATCAGGTTCACCTGGATCACGCGCGAGAACAGCGCGAGGTCATGCGGGCCGTTCCGCCCGGCAACGCGCGCGGCCGGCGCGATCCCGGCGCAGGCGACCGCGATGCGCAGCGGCGCGAGCGCGGCCGCGGCCTCGAGGGCGCGCATGAGCGGCACCTCCTCGGCCGCGTCGCCGGCGATCGCGGTGCCGCCGATGCGCGCGGCGACCGCCTGCGCATTCGCCTCATTGATGTCGAACACCACCACCTTCGCGCCGGCCTTCACCAGCGCCTCCGCGGTCGCGGCGCCGAGGCCGGAGCCGCCGCCGGTGACGAGCGCGGATGCGCCGTTCAACTGCATGGTCAGCCTCCCGCCTTCGGCGCGCGCTTCTCCAGGAAGGCCGCGAGCCGCGCCTGCGCCTCCGGTCCCGTCTGCGCCAGCGCGGCGACCAGGCTTTCGACGAAGAGCCCATCGCCTTCCGCCATGTCCTGGATGCGCGGCAGCGCCTGGAGCACGCCGAGCACGGTCAGCGGCGCGGCCTGCGCCACCTTCGCCGCCAGCTCCCGCGCCTTCGCCTGCGCATCGGGCTCGACATAGGTGACGAGGCCGGCGCGCTCCGCCGCCGTTGCATCGAGTGCGCGGCCCGTCAGCATCATGTCCGTCATCCGCGCCGCGCCGAGCAGGCGCGCGACATGCACGCTGGCGCCACCGCCGACGAAGATTCCCCGAGTTCCCTCCGGCAGCGCGAAGAAGGCGGTGGGATCGGCCACGCGAATATGGCAGGCGGCGGCGAGTTCCAGCCCGCCGCCCACGCAGGCGCCATGGATCGCGGCGATGGCGGGCACGCGGCCTTCGCGGATGCCGCGGAACACGCGGTGCCAGCCGCGCGAATGCCAGAACACCTCCTCCGCCGTGCGCGCCTTGTGCTCGGCGAGGTCGAGGCCGGCGGAGAAGCAGGGGCCGTGGCCGAAGACCACCATCGCGCGTGCGCGGCCCTGCGCCTCGGCGACGCGCTGTTCCAACTCGGCCAGCAGCGCATCGCTGATCGCGTTGCGCTTGGACGGGCGGTTGAGCCCGATCAGCGCGACATCGCCCTCATGCTCGATGGTGACGAGCGGCTCCATCAGGCCCCCGCGATGCGGCGCAGCGCCGCGATCACCACGGCCCGCGCGGCGGGATCGAGCCCGCGGGAAATCTCCGCCTCCACCTCCGCCTCGCGCTGCTTGGCGCGGCGCAGCAGGGCACGGCCCGAAGGCGTCAGGCGCAAGCGGTTGGCGCGCCGGTTCCGCGCATCCTCGATGCGGCGGATCAGCCCGTCGGCCTCCAGCGCGGCGAGCAGCACGGCGAGGTTCGGCGGCTTCACGCGCAGCGCCTCGGCGAGTGCCGCCTGGCGGAGATCGGGCTGCGCTTCCAGCAGCAGCAGCACGCCCATCCGCCCTGGCGTGAGCCCAAGCGGCGACATGGCGCGGTGGAACGCTTCGAAGGCGGATTGCTGCGCCAGCCGCAGCCAGAAGCCGAGCCGGTCGTCGAGCGGCGCGAGCGCGACGGGCTCCGCCGGGCCCGGCGGCGGCGGCGGCTCGGCAAGGCGGGCGAGGGCGGGCATCGGCCGATTATGCGAAGACCGGGCGGCCCTTGGAAGAGGGCGCCGGCGGCCATATTATGGGGCATAACAAACCCCATCCAGGGAAGGCCAGGCCAAGGCATGTCCGAGACCGCCCCGCGCAGGCGATTGGGTCCGGGCCCGGTGCGGTTCGCCCGGCGCGCGGATGGCTGCCTTCTGGTCACGCCGGAGGGCCGGCTCGGCGCCTATCCGCGCCGCATCACGGAACGCCTGGAACATTGGGCCGCCGCCGCGCCCGACCGCACGCTGATCGCCCGGCGAGAGGGCGGCGGCGATTGGCGGCGCATCACCTTCGCGGAGATGCTGGCCAAGGTCCGTGCCGTCGGCCAGGGGCTGCTCGATCGCGGCCTCTCGGCGGAACAGCCGCTCGCGATCCTCTCCGGCAACTGCCTGGACCAGGCGGTGCTGACGCTCGCCGCGCTGCATGTGGGCGTGCCCCTGGCGCCGGTCTCGCCGAGCTATTCCCTGCTCGCGAAGGACTTTGCCAAGTTGCGCCATTGCCTGGCGCTGCTGACACCTGGCGCCGTCTTCACCAATGACCGCGCCCGTTTCGCGGAGGCCATTGCCGCCACGGTGCCGCCGGGGACCGAGCTGCTCGACATGGCGGCGCTGCTGGCGACGCCGCCGACCGCGGCGGTGGATCGCGCGGCCGCCGCGGTGGATCCCGATGCACCGGCAAAAATCCTGTTCACCTCGGGCTCCACGGGCCTTCCCAAGGGCGTCATCAACACGCAGCGCATGCTCTGCTCCAACCAGCAGATGCTGCTGGAAGCCTTCCCCTTCATGGGCGAGGAGCCGCCCGTGCTGCTGGATTGGCTGCCCTGGCACCACACCTTCGGCGGCAACCACAATCTCGGCATCGTGCTCTACAATGGCGGCACGCTCTACATGGATGACGGCCGCCCGGTGCCCGGCGGCTTCGCCGAATCCCTGCGCAACCTGCGCGAGATCGCGACCAGCATCTACTTCAACGTCCCGCGCGGCTTCGAGGAGGTGGTGCATCACCTGCAGCAGGATGCCGCGCTGCGTCGCGTGTTCTTCTCGAAGGTGCGGATGATGTTCTATTCCGCCGCCGGCCTGCCGCAGCACATCTGGGACGAGCTGGACCGCATGGCGCTGGCGGAACGCGGCGAGAAGATCCCGATGATCACCGGCCTCGGCGCCACCGAGACCGCGCCCTTCGCGCTCTGCGTGCGCGAGGAGTTTTCGGAGTCCGGCGCCGTTGGCCTGCCGGTGCCTGGGCTGGAGCTCAAGCTCGCGCCGGTCGGCGACAAGATGGAGGCGCGGGTGCGCGGCCCCTCCATCACGCCCGGCTACTGGCGGAACCCGGAGGCCACCGCCGCCGCCTTCGACGAGGACGGCTTCTACCGCTTCGGCGATGCGCTGGTGCCGCTCGATCCCGATGACCTGCACAAGGGGTTCCGGTTCGACGGCCGCATCACCGAGGATTTCAAGCTCTCGACCGGCACCTGGGTCAGCGTCGGGCCGCTGCGGGCGAAGCTGATCGCGGGACTCGCGCCTTATGTGAAGGATGTCGTGCTCGCCGCGCCGGATCGCGACACGCTGGCCGCGATCCTGATCCCGGAGGCGGAAGCCGTCGCGAAGCTGGTCCCCGCGGGCGACGATATCGCGACGCATCCCGGCCTGCGCGCGGAACTCGCGCACAAGCTGGCCGCACTGGCCGCGACCGCCTCCGGCAGCAGCCAGCGCGTGCTGCGCGCGACGCTGCTCACGGCCCCGCTCTCGCTCGATGCCGGCGAGATCACCGACAAGGGCAGCATCAACCAGCGTGCCGTGCTGGCGCGCCGCGCCGCGCTGGTGGAAGACCTCTACGCCGATCCGCCGCCTCCCCACGTCTTCGGAATCTCGCCATGACCGCGCTTCATGCCGAATGGAAGGACGCCTGGCTCCTCGCTGGCGCGCGCACGCCCTTCGCCGATCTCGGCGGCGCGCTTTCGTCCATCTCGCCGATTGATCTCGGCATCAAGGCGGCGCGCGCGGCGCTGGAGAAGGCCGGCGTCGCAGGCGAGGAGATCGGCTATGTCGTCGCCGGCTCGCTCGCGCCGGCGAGCTTCGATGCCTACATGCTGCCGCGCCATATCGGTCTCTATGCGGGCGTGCCCGTGGAGGTTCCGGCGCTCGGCGTGCAGCGGCTCTGCGGCACGGGGATCGAGGCGATTATCCACGCCGCGACCGCGGTGGACACCCAGGGCGTGGGCCTCGCGCTCGCCGCCGGCGCCGAGAGCATGAGCCGCAACCCGATCGCGGCCTTCACGCATCGCAACGGCTTCGGCCTGGGCGCGCCCGTGGAGTTCAAGGATTTTCTCTGGGAGGCGCTGCACGATCCCGCCTGCGACCTCAACATGGGCGGCACGGCCGAGGAACTCGCGAAGCGCCACCGCATCACGCGCGCGGAGGTGGATGCCTACGCCGCGCGCAGCTTCGAGCGTGCCCTTGCGGCGCGGGAGGCCGGCTTCTTCGCGGACGAGATCGTGGCCGTGACCACCGAGACCTTTTCCCGGGAAGGCCTGCGCGACCGGGGCATCAGGATGCCGCGTAAGGTGGAGCGCCTGGATGCCGACACCCATCCGCGCCCCTCGCCGGTGGAGCAGTTGGCGAGGATCAGGCCGGCCTTCGGCGGCGTGCAGACCGGCGGCAACTCGTCTGCCGTGGTGGATGGCGCGGCGGCGGTCCTCATCGCGTCGGGCGCGCAGCGCCGCAAGCCGCTGGCGCGGCTCATTGCGGGCTGCGCCGTGGGCTGCCCGCCGGAGATCATGGGCATCGGGCCCGTCCCCGCGATCCGCGCGCTGCTCGGCCGCGCCGGGCTGTCGCCGCGCGACATCGCGCTGGTCGAGATCAACGAGGCCTTCGGCGCCCAGGTCATGGCCTGCGCGCGGGAGCTCGACCTGGACGAGGCGAAGCTCAACGTGAATGGCGGCGCGATCGCCATCGGCCACCCGCTGGCGGCCACCGGCATCCGCCTGGCGCTGACCCTTTCGCGCGAGCTGCGCCGGCGCGGCGGGCGCTACGGCATCGCCTCGGCCTGCATCGGCGGCGGGCAGGGCATCGCGCTGCTGCTGGAGAACCCGGATGCCTGAGCTGGTCCATCGCCGCCCCGTCACCATCGAATGGGGCGATTGCGACCCGGCGGGCATCGTCTTCTACCCGCGCTACTTCGCGATGTTCGACGCCTCCACCGCCGCCCTGTTTCAGGCCGCGCTCGGCATGCCGAAGATCGCCTGGACGAAGCATTACGGGATGCTCGGCATCCCGATGGTGGATACGCGGGCGACATTCCACATCCCGTCGGCCTATGGCGACGAGGTCGTGATCGAATCCCGCGTCACCGGGTTCCGCCGCGCCTCCTTCGATGTCGCGCACCGCCTGCTGAAGGGCGAGGCGCTCGCCGTGGAAGCCACCGAGACCCGGGTCTGGACGGCCAAGGACCCCGAAACCGGGCGCATCCGGGCCATCTCCATCCCTGCCGAGGTCATGGCAGCCTTCGAGCGCTGAGGGTTCCGGCCAGACCCGGCCCAGCCTATATCCGGCCCTGTCATGGTCGCCTTCCGCAAGATGCACGGGCTCGGCAACGATTTTTGCGTGCTGGACGCCCGTGCGACCCCGCTCGTCGTCTCGCCGGACGCGGCACGCGCGATCGGCGACCGGCATCGCGGGGTTGGCTTCGACCAGCTCATCATCATGGAGCCGCCGCCCCCGGGTGCCCCAGGGGGCGCTGACGTCTTCATGCGCATCCTGAACCCGGACGGCTCCGAGGCCGGCGCCTGCGGCAATGCGACCCGCTGCATTGCTTCGCTGGTCGCCGACGAGGCCGGGCGCGACCGCGTGGTGGTCCGCACGATCGCCGGAGACTTGCCGGTGGAACGGCTGCCCGACGGCCTGTGGCGGGCCGATATGGGCCCCGCCCGGCTCGGCTGGCGGGACGTGCCGCTGGCGCACGAAATGGACACCCTGCACCTTGCGCTGGAACTCGGCCCCGTCGGCGATCCCGCCGCCTGTTCCATGGGCAATCCGCATGCGACCTTCTTCGTGCGCCACCTGGATACGCTGGATATCGCGACGCTTGGCCCGCAGCTCGAACATCATCCGCTGTTCCCGCAGCGCGCCAATATCGGCTTTGCCCAGGTGCTCTCGCCCGAGCGCATCCGCCTGGTGATGTGGGAGCGCGGCGCGGGGATGACGCTCGCCTGCGGCTCCGGCGCCTGCGCCACCATCGTCAACGCGCATCGCCGCGGCCTGACCGGGCGGCGCGCGACCGTGGAACTGCCCGGCGGCGCGCTGGAGATGGAATGGCGCGAGGACGGGCATGTGCTGATGACCGGCCCGGTCGCCACCGCCTTCCGGGGCGAGCTCGACCTCGACGCCTATCGCTGAGATGGCCGACACGCTGACCTTCGGCTGCCGGCTGAACGCCGCGGAATCCGACGCGATGCGCGCGATGGCGGGCGGGCTCGACGCGCTGATCGTCAACACCTGTGCCGTCACCGCCGAGGCCGAGGCACAGGCCCGCCAGGCGATTCGCAAGGCGGCGCGCGAGCAGCCGGGCCGGCCGATCCTCGTCACCGGCTGCGCCGCGCAGATTTCCCCGGACTCCTGGGCGGCGCTGCCGGGCGTCATCCGGGTGATCCCGAACGCGCAGAAGCTGGATGCGGCGATCTGGGGCAGGGCGCGGCCCGCGCCGCCGGCGCGCGCCCGCGCGCTCGTGCCGGTGCAGAATGGCTGCGACCATCGCTGCACCTTCTGCGTGATCCCGCATGGCCGCGGCGCCTCGCGCTCGGTGCCGGCGGCGGATGTGGTGCGGGAGGTGCGCGCGCTCGCCGCCCAGGGCGTGGCGGAGGTGGTGCTCACGGGCGTGGACATCGCGAGCTGGGGCGCCGACCTGCCGGGCGCGCCCGGGCTCGGAACGCTGGTGCAGGCGGTGCTGCGCGACGTGCCGGAGATGCCGCGGCTGCGCCTGTCCTCGCTCGATCCGGCCGGGATGGATGCGGAACTGTGGCGCGCGCTGGCGGAGGAGCCACGCTTCATGCCGCATCTGCATCTCTCGCTGCAGCATGGCGCCGCGCTGATCCTCAAGCGCATGAAGCGCCGCCATACGCGCGACGACGCGCTGGGGCTCTGCCGCCGCGCGCGGGCGCTGCGGCCGGAGATCGGCTTCGGCGCCGACCTGATCGCCGGCTTCCCGACGGAAACCGAGGCACACTTTGCCGAGATGCTGGATCTCGTGGAGGAGGCCGGCCTGAGCTTTCTGCACGTCTTCCCCTATTCCGAACGCCCCTTCACGTCTGCCGCGCGCATGCCGCAACTGCCGGTGCCGCTGCGCCGCGAACGCGCAGCGCGGCTGCGCGAGGCGGGCCGGCTCGCGGCGCGCCGATTTTTCGACACTCGCCTGGGGCGCGAGGAGCAGGTCGTGCTGGAACGGCCGAATCGCGGCCACGCCGAAAGCTTTGCGCCGGTGCGGCTGCGCGCCCCCGGCCAACGCGGCGCGCTGTGCCGCGTCCGCGTCACGGGCTGCGATGACGAGGGGTTGATCGGCACCCTCCCTCCCTTGCAGGCGGGGGAGGGTTGGGGTGGGGGTGCCACCATGCCGCGCAGCATCGAAACAGGGGCCGCGACATGGCGCTGAGAAGCCTCTGGGGCCGCCTGACCGGCCGCGACACGCCCGCCGAGACGCCGCCCCCCGCCGACGCGCCACCGCCGCCGGCCGGTGCGCCCGCCGGCATCCCGCCGCTGCTGACCGAGGCGATCGAGCCGCCGCCGATCCCCGAGGTGCCTCCCGCGCCCCCGCCCCCCCCACCGCCGCCGGAACCCGAGCCCGCGCCTCCGCAGGGCGGCGGCTGGTTCTCCCGCCTCAAGGCCGGCCTTTCGCGCTCCACCGCCCGGCTCACCGACGCGATCACCACCGTCTTCCGCAAGCGCCGCCTCGACGAAGAGGCGCTGGAGGAGCTGGAGGAAACGCTGATCGCCGCCGACCTCGGCCTGCCCGCAGCGCAGCGCATCGTCGGCGATTTCCGCAAGACGCGCTTCGGCAAGGAAGTGACCGACGAGGAGGTGAAGGCCGCGCTGGCGGAGTCGATCGCGCAGATCCTCGCCCCGGTCGCGACGCCCATGCCGATCGAGCCCGCGCATGCGCCGCATGTCGTGCTCGTGGTCGGCGTGAACGGCACCGGCAAGACCACCACCATCGCCAAGCTTTCGAAGCAGTATCGCGATGCCGGCCACAAGGTGATGCTCGCCGCCGGCGACACGTTTCGGGCCGCCGCGGTGGAGCAACTCCAGATCTGGGGCGAGCGCACCGGTGCGCCCGTCGTGCTGCCCTCGAAGCCGGGCGCGGACGCCGCAGGGCTTGCGCATGACGCGCTGGCGCGGGCCAAGGCGGAGGGGATGGATGTCCTGCTGATCGACACCGCCGGCCGCCTGCACAACAAGGCCGCGCTGATGGAGGAACTCCGGAAGATCATCCGCGTGATCCGCAAGCTCGACGCGACCGCGCCGCATTCCGTGCTGCTGACGCTGGATGCCACCACCGGCCAGAACGCGCTGAGCCAGGTGCGGATCTTCCGGGACATGGTGGAGGTCTCGGGCCTCGCCGTCACCAAGCTCGACGGCAGCGCGAAGGGCGGCGTGGTGGTGGCGCTCGCGCAGGAATTCGGCCTGCCGGTGCATTTCGTCGGCGTCGGCGAGAAGGCCGATGACCTCCGCCCTTTCGCGGCGCGCGACTTCGCGCGGGGGCTGGTCGGGCTGGACTGAAACCGGCCTGGTTCTGACGCAACATGCGAAACGATCATCCCGGCTGACAGCCCCTGGGGCTGATCCATAGTACGGGATCGAATCGAGGTCGCTCCGCATGGCGCTTGTCACGGTCCCCCGCTCCGATCCCTCCGACTGGGCGCCGCCGCCCGGCTTCGCGCTGCTCGAACGCATCGAAGGCGAGCCGGAGCAGGCGCTGTTCCGGATCGACGGCGCCGCGCCGCGCCTGCTGCTCCTCGTCGGCAGCGGCTTCACCTACGGCGTGGGCTTCCTGCCGGAGGCCGGCACCATCACGGCGCTCCGCGTCTATGCCGGCACGACCTTCGCCGGCGCGCAGCAGCTCCATGACGTCACCAGCATCGCCGTCTCCGCCGCGTCCTTCGCCGCGGCGGTCGGGGCGGGGCTTGCCGGGCTTCTGTTCGGCGGTGCCGACACGCTGCTCGGCGGCAGCGGTGCCGACCGCCTGGCCGGCTGGGCGGGCGACGACCTGATCCGGGGCGGGACCGGCAGCGACCGGCTGGAGGGCGGCGCGGGCAACGACACGATCCTCGGCGAGAGCGGCAATGACGCGATCTTCGGCGGCGCCGGCGACGACCTGCTCGAGCCGGGCAGCGGCCGCGACGTGGTGCGCGGCGGCGTGGGGAACGACACCATCCGCCTGACGGAGACCGAGGCCTTCGACGGGCTCGGCGAGATCGTGGATGGCGGGGCCGGTCAGGATGTGCTGGCGATCGCCGCGGCGCAGGGCGCGGTGGTGGATCTCGGGCTGGCGCAGGTGATGAACTTCGAGGCGATCCGCTTCGACACCGCCGCGGGCTTCGCGATCTCGGCCGCGGCGCTGGCGGCGATCGAGACGGTGGAGCTGGCCTATTCCGTGCGTGGCGCCGGGCTCGCGGCACCCGGCTTCCTGCTGCGCGGCGGTGGCTATTTCATCCTGTCGGGCTTCACCATCGAGGGGCTGGCAGGCGGACGGCGCCTGACCTTCGCGCTCGGCGACGATGATGGCGCGATCGTCTTCGGCCGCGAGGGCGCGCAGGACCTGCCCGACGACACCCTCATCGGCGGCGCCGGTGCCTCCACCATTCTTGGCGCCGATGGCGCGGACAGCCTCTCGGGCGGCGGCGGCAACGACCAGCTCGAGGGCGAGGACGGCGCCGACACGCTCGACGGCGGGTCCGGGCGGGACCTCCTGCGGGGTGGCCTCGACAATGACCTGCTGCTGGGCGGCGAGGACGGCGATACGCTGCTGGGCGGCGAAGGCGGCGATACGCTGCGCGGCGGCACGGGCAACGACCTGCTCGAAGGCGAAGCCGGCAACGACCGGCTGGAGACCGGCGAGGACGGCGATGGCGGCCGCGATACGCTGCGCGGCGGCGAGGGCAACGACACGCTGTTCGGCGGCGGCGCCAGGCACCGCCTCGAAGGCGGGATCGGCAACGACCTCATCAATGGCGGCGCCGGCGACGAGGACCTGTTCGGCGAGGCCGGCAACGACACGCTGCGCGGCGGCGCGGGCAACGACGATCTCGAGGGCGGACCGGGCCGCGACGCCCTCTACGGCGAAGACGGCAACGACCGCCTGCTCGGTGGCGACGAGAATGATTCGATCTATGGCGGCGCGGGGGCCGACTTCATCGTCGGCGGCAGCGGCAACGACTTCGTCTTCGCCGGCGACCAGAGCGACACGGCCGAGGGCGGCGCCGGCGGCGACAGCCTCTTCGGCGAAGGCGACGCGGACAGCCTGGTCGGCCTGGACGGGAACGACCGCCTCGATGGCGGCGCCGGCGACGACACGCTGGATGGCGGCCCCGGCGCCGACACGCTGAATGGCGGGGCCGGCAACGACGCCTATGTCATCACGGTGGGCGAGGGCGACCTCCTCCTCGACAGCGGCGGCCTCGACACCGCCCTGGTCTCAGGCGGCGCCTATACCATCACGGGCATCTTCGAGAACGGCGAGCTGCTCGACCAGGGCACGCTCTACGGCAATGGGCTCGACAATGAGCTGACCGGCTCGTTCGGCCATGACTGGCTGATCGGCGGCAACGGCAACGACACGCTACGCGGCTCGATCGGCGCCGATACGCTCTCCGGCGGCGGCGGCAACGACGTGTTCGTGATCACCGACTCCTACTCTCCCGCCGCGACGCCGGACCGGATCCTGAGCTTCGGGCGGACCGCAGGCGCGAACCGCGACCTGATCGACGTCTCGTACTACACGCCCTTCGCGCCACAGCCTTCCTTCGGTTTCCAGCAGGTGGTGCAGGCGGGCTCGCCCAACGATGAGGCGGGCGGCGTGATCTCCTTCGAGATCGTCGGCAACAGCCACACCCTGCTGCGCGGCTATTCCAGCAATACGATCCTCGGCCCAGGCACGCAGCTGTTCGTGCTGCGGGTGGACGGGGTGAGCACGGCCTGGACCACGGCGGACTTCATCCTGTAGGGCGCCGGCGTCAGCCCTTGATGATGAAGAGGAAGACGATGAAGCCGGCGATCGCCACACCCGCGATCGCCGGCAGAGCGACCATCGCGGCCAGCACGATCGCGACCGAAATGCGGCCCTGACGCCGCAGCACGACGCTCGCCAGCAGGGCCAGCGCCCCGAGCGCCACCGCTATCGCCCAGGCGATCAGCCCCTCGCGGTCCTGGTGGGCGGGATCGGCCAGCGCGAAGGGCAGTTGCGTCGCGACGCTCATCCCGACCAGCGCGAGTGCCGGCACCGCCGCCAGCATCATCAGCCGCCAGGCCCAGACCGCGCGCATCAGTGCCAGTGCGGCGGGTTGATGATGAAGATGAGGATCACCGTCCCCACCACCAGCGCCGGCACCGCCATCGCGCCGAGCAGCGTCATCGCGGCGGCGTTCCACCCTTTCGCGCGGAGCGCTGTCGCAGCCCAGAGCATCATGGCGGGCAGCGCGATGAGCGCGGCCCAATGCGGCATGTTCCAGACCGAGACACTGCCATCCGCGAGCCCAGTGAGGAAGAACAGCAGGATGACGCCGAGCGTCAGCCAGCCGATGCCGAACAGGATGCGTTGCACGATCATGATGCCGCGAAGCGTAGCGGGATGGCGGCGATCCCGTCCTTTCCGCCACGCTTCATCCGTGCCGCGGCGGAAACACGCCGCGGCAGGGTTTCAGCCCGGCTGCTTCACCACCCGCAGATAGGGCTTCAGTGTCTTCCAGCCCTCCGGAAAACGCTGCTTCGCCTCCTCCTCCCCGACGGCCGGCGTGATGATCACGTCCTCGCCCGGCTGCCAATTCGCCGGCGTCGCGACCTTGTGCTTCGCGGTGAGCTGCATGGAGTCGATCACCCGCAGGATCTCGGCGAAGTTGCGCCCCGTCGTCATCGGGTAGAGCAGGATCAGCTTGATCAGCTTGTCCGGCCCGATCACGAAGACCGTGCGCACCGTGGCGTTGTCCGCCGCCGTGCGGCCTTCGGAGGTCTCGCCCGCGCCGGCCGGCAGCATGCCGTAGAGCTTCGACACGTTCAGGTCCGTGTCGCCGATCATTGGGAAGTTCGGCTTGTGGCCGGTGACGTCCGCGATGTCCTCGGACCATTTCCCGTGCGCCGTCACGGGATCCACGCTGAGGCCGATGACCTTCACGTTGCGCTTCGCGAATTCCGGCGCGAGGCCGGCCATGGTGCCGAGCTCGGTGGTGCAGACCGGCGTGAAATCCTTCGGGTGCGAGAACAGCACCGCCCAGGACTCGCCGATCCAGTCATGGAAGCGGATCCGGCCGATGGTCGTCTCGGCCTCGAAATCCGGGGCCTTCTGGTTGATCTGCAGCGTCATGTGACCTCTCCCAACCGAAGTGGCGGGATGTGGGCATGCGGGGCCGGCGGCGTCAACGCGGCAGTTCGCCACCCGGCCGCCCCGCGCAACGCTCATCGCGCAAAGCGGAACGCGAAGGCGATCCCCAGCAACCCGTAGAGCAGCAGCAGCAGGCCGGCCGCGACGGAAAGCACGACCAGCGCCGCCTCGCGCCGGTCGCGGCGCCACAGGGCGATGGACGATGCCAGCAAGAGTGCGAAGACCCCGCCGATGACGGACCACGCAATCGGCGATCCACCGGCCAGGGCCGGGAGGAAGTCGCGATGCGCGTGGACGACGGCGGCGGTCGCGAAGGTGTCCAGCAGCCCGATCACGAGCACGGTCGGCAGCGCGATCAGGGCGAGCAGCCCGCTGGAGGCCCATGGCCGGCCGCGCCGGCGCAGCGCCTGGGCAATGGTCAGGACCGCCGGTAAGACGAGCAGCGGCACGACCAGCCACACCGCCTCGACCTCTCCGCCCCGCAGCCACAAGCCCCAGGTGGCGAAGAGCCAGAACAGCCCGCCCACCAGGGCAAGGCCGAGCGCGATCGGATGGACGAACCTCGCCATGCCGGTTCACCTTCCTCTCCGCCGGTGAGGCTCCGCGCCGCGGCTGGCGCTGCACGGGGCTTGGCCCGCGAACCCTAGGACTGGAGATCGGCCATGAACATCCGCTGGGACCGCCTCACCGCGCCCGAGCTCCGCGCCTTCGCCGCCCGCGACGCCGTGGTGGTGCTGCCGGTGGCGAGCCTGGAGCAGCACGGGCCGCACCTGCCGGTCTGGACCGACAGCTTCATCGGCCATGCCGTCGCGGTTGCCGGCGCCGAACGCTGCGGCGAGGGCCAGGCGGTGGTGCTGCCTCCGATGTGGCTCGGCCTGTCGGAGCATCACTTCCCCTTCGGCGGCACGATCAGCCTCGACTACGCGGCCTTCGCCGCGGTGCTGCGCTGCGTCACGCGCTCCATCCTGGCCGATGGCTTCAAGCGCCTGTTCCTGCTGAACTCGCATGGCGGCAACATCGAGCCGCTGGCCGTCGCCGCGCGCGAACTCGCGCATGAATTCGGCATCCCCGTCGTCACCACCACGATCACGAAGCTGGCGCCAGCGGCCATCGCCGCCGCGCTCACCACGCAGCCCGGCATGCAGCATGCGTGCGAGGCGGAGACGAGCCTCTGGCTGCATCTCGATCCCGGCCAGGTGCGGGCCGACCAGGTGGCGCACAGCGTCTCGCCCGGCGGCTTCGCAAGCGGCGATCAGGCGGCGACCCGGTTCTGGTCCTTCGCCGAGCGCGCCCCGGTCACCGGCGTCCGCGGCGATCCCCGCGCGGCCACGGCGGAGAAGGGCAGGGCGATGTTCGAGGCGATGGCCGAGGGCCTCGCCGCGATGCTCATGGACCAGCGGATCTGGCAGGCGCCGGACCCGGTCTGGAAGCCGGGGCGCGCGGGCGGCTGATCAGCGCGCCGGCGCGGTCGGCTCGATCGGGATCACCAGCCGGGCGCCGGGGACGAAACTGTCGAAGGGCCGGTCGGGGCCCGTCTCACGCAGATGCTCGCGGCCGAAGGTCATCCCGAATCGGCGCTCCTGCGGCATGACCATCGGCTCCAGCGATGGCGCGAGCGGGTCGGCCGGGAAGGCGTTGGGCGCCTCGATGTCGCGATTGGGCAGCGGGACCAGCTCCATCCCGCGCGGGCTCGCGCGCGGCGCCAGCGGGACGTTCACCGTCGCGGTGAGCCGGAGGGGGCGCGCCGGCGCCGCCTCGCGCGGTTCCGCCGCGATGGCCGCGATGGGCAGCGGTTCCGAGGCCGGTGGAACCGCGGCCTGCCGGTCGGGCTCGGCGCAGCCCGCCAGCACCACGAGCAGGAGGGCAGGGCGGATCATGCCGGAGGCGCCAGCGGGCGCGTGCCCCGCAGATCCTCGGCGGGGTTGGTCCGCGGCGGGCCGAGCGGCCCGGGGCCGGCCTCCCGCCAGGCCCGCAGCACCCAATGGACGGAGGGAAAGGCAAGGTCGTCCCACGGGATAGCCTCCCAGTCGAAGAGTCGGACGTCGAGGGATTCGGGCCCCGCGGCGAAGCCTGGCCGCGCCAAGCTCGCGCGGAACAGCACCTGCACCTGGCCGATGCGTGCGATGGAGTAGAGGGCGAGCACGCCATCCAGCGCGATCTCCGCGCAGGCTTCCTCGCGGGCTTCGCGCCTGGCGGCTTCCTCGACGGTCTCGCCGAGTTCCATGTAGCCGGCGGGGATGGTCCAGAACCCACGGCGTGGCTCGATCGCGCGGCGGCAGAGCAGCACGCGGCCCTCCACGGCGACGACGGAGCCGGTGACGATCTTGGGGTTCTCATAGGCGACGAAGCCGCAATCGGCGCAGGTCAGGCGCTCGCGGTCCTCACCGTCGGGAATGCGGCGGACGAAGTTGGTCGTCCCTGCGGACATGCCCGCAAGGTGGCCCCCCGACTCGCGAAGGGCAAGCCGAGATCAGGGGCGAGGGCTCAGACGCGCAAATCCAGGAGAGAGCCGCGGGGCAGGGGAGAGGGCGGCGGCGGCGGCAGGGCTTCCAGCCGGCGCTGCGGTTCCGGGCTGGCGCCCGCGGCGGGCGAGGCCGTCGCGGCGCGGGCCTGGGCCGGGCCCTGCATCCGCGAGACCTCGGCGGTGAAGGCAGCGAGCGAGTTCATGCTGATCATGCGCAGCACGATAGGCCGAAGGTCTGAACGCTTCCTTGACCAGGCGGCGGAGCGGGGGGCGGGGCCGATCGGGTGCATGCCCGATCGTCCCTCAACATCCCGTTAACGCTCCAGCAACCAATGGTGGTGCCAGCCACAAAAATGGACGAAGGGTAAACGCTCAGGCCGTTTGCAGCGCCGCGACCCCCGGCAGCGTCTTTCCCTCAAGCCACTCGAGAAACGCGCCGCCGGCCGCGGAGACATAGGTCATCCGCTCCGCCACGCCGGCGTGCTTGAGCGCGGCCACCGTATCGCCGCCGCCGGCGATGGATTTCAGCCCGGCCGAGGCGGTGAGCGCCGCGACAGCCTGCGCGACGGCGACCGTCGCCGTGTCGAAGGGCGGCGTCTCGAAGGCGCCGAAGGGGCCGTTCCACACCAGGGTCGAGGCCTGGCGAAGCTTCGCCTCGACCGCATTGATGGTGTCTGGCCCGACATCGAGCGCCATCATGTCCTCGGGCACGCGGTCCACGGCGACGGTGCGGGTCGCGGCGTTGGCGGCGAATTCGCGGGCCACGACGAGATCCGACGGCAGCAGCACCTCGCAGCGATTGGCCTTGGCCTCTTCGAGGATGGCCAGCGCGGTCTCGTGCATCTCGGCTTCCTGGAGCGACTTGCCCATCGGAAAACCCTGGGCGGCGAGGAAGGTGTTGGCCATCGCGCCGCCGATCACCAGCGTATTGACCTTGCGCGAGAGGTTGCCCAGCAGGTCGAGCTTGGTCGAGACCTTCGCGCCGCCGACGATCGCGACGACGGGCCGCGCGGGATTGCCGAGCGCGGCGTCGAGCGCCTTCAGCTCCTGCTCCATCAGCCGCCCGGCATAGGCCGGCAGCAGCCGCGCCACGCCTTCCGTGCTGCTATGCGCGCGATGCGCGGCGGAGAAGGCGTCGTTCACATAGGCATCGGCGAGCTTCGCGAGCCCGGCCGACAGCGCCGGGTCGTTCTTCTCCTCGCCGGCGTGGTAGCGGGTGTTCTCGAGCAGCAGCACCTCGCCGTCCTTGAGCGCGGCGGCGGCGGCCTCGGCCTCGGGCCCGATGCAGTCATCGGCCCAGGCGACGGGGCGCTTCAGGGTCTCGGCCAGCGCCTCGACCATCGGCCTGAGCGACATCTCCGGCACGCGCTTGCCCTTGGGGCGGTCGAAATGGCTGATGACGATGACGCGCGCGCCCTTCTCCGCGAGCTCGCGGATGGTCGGCGAGAGGCGCTCGATCCGCGTGCGGTCGGTGATGCGGCCGTCATGCATCGGCACGTTGAGATCGGCGCGGAGCAGCACGCGCTTGCCCGAGGCATCGAGGTCGTCGAGGGTGCGGAAGGGCATGGCGTGATCTCCGGCGTGATCAGATGGGCGCTGGCGGCCGCCATAGGCGGCCGAGGCCGCGAATGCGGCCCGCGCGCACGCCTTCAGCGCCGCCGGGCACGCCAATCCGTGGCGCGAAGCCAAGGCCGCGGATGCGGCCGCCCGGCGTCTGATGGCTCAAAAAAAGCGGCAACCGCAGTCGGTCACAGCCGCCCGAAGAGGGCGGCGGTGTCCGACATGCGGTTGCTGAAGCCCCACTCATTGTCGTACCAGCTCAGCACGCGCACGAGCCCGCCATCCACCACCTGCGTCTGCGTCGCGTCGAAGGTGGAGGACATCGGGTTGTGGTTGAAGTCCACGCTGACCAGCGGCGCGGTGTTGTAGCCGAGGATGCCCTTGAGCGGGCCGCTCTCGCTCGCCGCCTTCATCGCGGCGTTCACCGCTTCCTTGGTCACGCCATCCTTCACCGGCACGAAATCCAGGCTGACCAGCGAGACATTCGGCGTGGGGATGCGGATCGCGGTGCCGTCCAGCTTGCCCTTCAGCTCCGGCATCACCAGGCCCACGGCCTTCGCCGCGCCCGTGCTGGTCGGGATCGCGCTGACCGCCGCGGCGCGGGCGCGATGCAGGTCCTTGTGCAGCGTGTCCACCGTGTTCTGGTCGCCGGTATAGGCGTGGATCGTCACCATGTAGCCGCGCGCGATGCCGAAATTGTCGTGCAGCACCTTGGCGATCGGCGCCAGGCAATTGGTGGTGCAGGAGGCGTTGGAGATGACCGTCATCTCCTTCGTCAGCGTCTGGTGGTTCACGCCGTAGACGATCGTCGCATCCGCGTTGTCGCCCGGCGCCGAGATCACCACCTTGCGCGCGCCGGCCGCCAGCAGCCCGGAGGCCTTCTCCTTGCTGGTGAAGATGCCGGTGCACTCCATCGCGACATCCACGCCCTTGAGCGGCAGCTTGGTCGGGTCGCGCTCGGCCGTGACCTTGATCGGGCCCCAGGTCTTGCCGCCGTTCCGGATGGTGATGGTGTCGCCCTCGACGATCACCTCGCCGGGGAAGCGGCCATGGACGCTGTCGTAGCGGAAGAGATGCGCGTTCGCCTCGACGCTCCCGAGGTCGTTGATGGTGACGAATTCCAGGTCATCGCGCCCCGCCTCGCAGGCCGCGCGCAGCACCAGTCGGCCGATGCGCCCGAACCCGTTGATGGAAACCTTCACCGCCATTGCCTCGATCCCTTCCCCAAGCTCAACCAAGCCGCTTGCGCGCCGCGGCGACGATCGCCTCGGCGGTGATTCCGAAGTGCCTGAACAGCGCGTCCGCCGGCGCGCTGGCGCCGAAGCCGGTCATGCCGATGAAGGCGCCGTCCGAACCGAGCCAGCGTTCCCAGCCCATGCCGATCGCCGCCTCGATGCCGATGCGCGGCGCGCTGCCCAGCACCTCCGCCTGCCAGCTTTCATCCTGACGCGCGAAAAGTTCCCAGCAGGGCAGGGAGACGACGGCGGTGGCGATACCCTCCGCCTCCAGCGTCTCCCGCGCCGCGACCGCGAGATGCACCTCCGAGCCGGTGGCGACCAGCGTGATCTTTCGCGCGCCGCTGGCCTCGGCCAGCACATAGCCGCCGCGGGCGCAGCGGTTCTCGCCGCTGTCGGTGCGCAGCGCCGGCAGGTTCTGGCGGGTGAGCGCCAGGACGCTCGGCCCCTCGTTCCGCTTCACGGCGAGTTCCCAGCATTCCGCCGTCTCGATCGCGTCGGCGGGCCGGAACACGCAGAGATTAGGGATCGCCCGCAGCGAGGCCAGCGTCTCCACCGGCTGGTGCGTCGGGCCATCCTCGCCGAGGCCGATGCTGTCATGCGTGAGCACATGGATCACCCGCTGGCGCATGAGCGCGGCGAGCCGAATGGCAGGGCGCATGTAGTCGGCGAACACAAGGAAGGTGCCGGAATAGGGGATGATGCCGCCATGCAGCGCCATCCCGTTCATCGCGGCGGCCATGCCGTGCTCGCGCACGCCGTAATGGATGTAGCGCCCGGCAAAGTTTCCCGTCGCGATCGCGGGGATGCCCTTCACGTTCGTGTTGTTCGATCCCGTGAGGTCGGCCGAGCCGCCGACCATCTCCGGCACGCTCGGCACCAGCGCCTCCAGCGCCTTCTGGCTGGCGATGCGGGTGGCGATCTTCGGTTTTTCCGTCGCCTGCGCGGCGCGCAGCTCGGCCAGCTTCTCGTGCCAGTTCTCGGGGAGCTTGCCGGCGATGGCGCGCTCGAACTCCTCCTTCTGCGGATGCTTGGCCAGCCGCTTGAGCCAGGAGCGGCGCGTTCCGCCGCCTCGGCGGCCGGCCTCCTCCCACCGCGCCTTCAGCCCGTCCGGCACCTCGAAGGGCGGGTGGTTCCAGCCGAGCGCGGATTTCGCCGCTGCCGCCTCGGCGGCACCCAGCGGCGAGCCGTGGCTGCCGGCGGTGCCGACCTTCGTTGGCGCGCCGAAGCCGATCAGCGTGCGGCAGGCGATCAGCGTCGGCTTGCGGTTGCGCGTGGCCCAGGCCAGCGCGGCCGCGATCTGCTCATGGTCGTGGCCATCCACGCGCCGGGTCGCCCAGCCATAGGCGGCGAAGCGCTTCAGCGTGTCGTCGGTGAAGGACAGCGCCGTGTCGCCATCGATCGAGATGCTGTTGTCGTCCCACAGCACGCAGAGCCGTTCCAGCGCCAGATGCCCGGCGAGCGACGCGGCCTCGTGGCTGATGCCTTCCTGCAGGTCGCCATCCGAGGCGATGACCCAGGTGCGGTGGTCCACCAGGCTCTTGCCGAAGCGTGCCGCCAGGATGCGCTCGGCGATCGCCATCCCCACGGCGGTGGCAATGCCCTGGCCGAGCGGCCCCGTGGTGGTCTCGATGCCCGGATGCTCGCCATATTCGGGGTGCCCGGCGGCGGGGGAATGCAACTGGCGAAAACGCCTGATCTCCTCGATGCCCATGCCGTCCTGCCCCGTCAGGTGCAGCAGCGCATAGAGCAGCATCGAGCCATGCCCGGCCGAGAGCACGAAGCGGTCGCGATCCGCCCAGCGGGGATCGGCGGCGTCGTATTTCAGGACCTTGGTGAACAGCACGGTGGCGACATCGGCCATGCCCATGGGCATGCCGGGATGGCCGGACTTCGCCTGCTCCACCGCGTCAATGGCCAGCGCCCGGATCGCATCCGCCATGCGCCGCTCCTCGGTGGCGGGGCGGGCGAGCAGGGTCGCCTGGAGCGTCTGGGCCGGGGTCAGGCCCGCGCCAGGGCGGGTTTCAGGGGCGATGCTGGCCAAATCCAGGGGTCCTTTCGGCGCCCGCCGCTATAGAGGCGGGGCGGGACGCGGACAACCCAAGCGGCGCGCCCCCAGTGTCTCAGTTTGGCCGCAGGCGCCGGGGGCTTCCGCGGCAGTCAAGGCCGAACGGAGACACGACCGGCGCGCTTTGCCGGGCCGCGCGCCGCGCCCAGTCTCCCCGCGCGCCGCGCCCAGTCTTCTCGCGCGCCGCGCCCAGTTTCCCCCGCGCGCCGCGCGGTCAGCGCCCGCGCCGGGGCCGGTTCTCCGGCGCCGCGGCATTCGCGATGTCCTGCGCTCGGAGCCGCTGCGGCCCGGGCGGCAGCGCGCCCTCCGCCCGGCGCGCCAGCGCCCTCGCCGTCGCGGCGTTCCCGAGCAGCAGCGCCTCCTCCGCCAATGCCAGGTCGGCGCCCGGCGCATCGCCGAGCCGGCCGCGCGCCACGGCCAGCTGCCGCCAGACGAAGGGGCTCTCGCGCTCGCTGCGGATCGCCGCCTCCAGCTCGCCCACGGCGATACGGAGCTGCTGCGGCGCGCCCAGCTCGATCAACACCCTGGCATGGGCGAGCCGCAACAGAGGTTCCTCCGGCGCCAGCCGCACCGCCATGGCGTTCGGCGCCACCGCCTCCGCCGCGCGCTGGCCCTCGAACAGGATCTGGCCCTTCAGCTCATGCAGCCACGGGACGGAGGGCATCTCGCGGATCAGCGCATCCACCATCGCCACGGCCTCGGGAATCCGGCCGGAGCGGAAGGTCGCGATGGTTCGGGCATAGCGGGCGGGGACGGTGGTGTCGCGCTCGGGGTAGCGGCGCAGCGTCGCGGCGGGCGGGTCGATGAAGCCGTCGAGCTTGGCGCGGACCATCACGAAGGCCTCCTCCACCCCCGGCGGCATCGGCGATCCGGCGTGGCGGGACCGGGCGAGCTGCTCGCGCACGAACTCCAGCCGGTCGCGCGAGAGCGGATGGGTGCGGAAATAGGGATCCTGCCGATTCTGCGCGAGCAGCTCCTGGTCCAGCATGCGCTCGAGCAGCGCCTCGAGCCCGCGCGCCGACCAGCCGAGCCGGTCGAGATAGGTCATCGCCGCCTGGTCCGCCGCCTGTTCCTGGCTGCGGGTGAAGGCGAAGAACTGGCCCATGGCCATCGCCTGGCCGCCCAGCATGCCGGCGCCCAGCGCGGCGCCGTCCCCGGTCGCCGCCGCGGCCATGCCGCCGAGCAGCATCATCCCGAGGGAGCGCAGCATGGCGTTGCGCATCTCCTCCGGCAGCCGCGCCAGGTGGCCGCCGGCGATGTGGCCGGTCTCATGCGCCATCACCCCGGCCAGCTCCCGCGCCGACTGGGCCTGCTGGATCAGGCCGGTGTGGATGAACATGCGGTTGCCGGTGCTGACGAAGGCGTTTATGGCCCGGTTCTGGATCAGTGTGATGCGCACCAGCGCCGGGTCGAGCCCGGCGGCGCTGAACAGGGGATGGGACAGGCGGCGGATGAAGGCTTCCGTCTCCGCGTCCCGGATGGTGACGATCCGGCTCGGCGCGCCCTGCGCCGCGGCGGGGGATGCGCCCACCATCGCGACGAGGAAGGCAAGGGCGATCAGGATGGCGATTGGCGCGGGGGGGAAGGTCCGGCGGCAGGCCGTATGGCGGCGCATGGCGTCCAGCCTAGGCGGTTTCGGCGGAACGGCGAACCCCGGCTCGCGAGGTCGTGCGATCCGCCGCCTGCTGGCGCTGGCGCCGCTTCCCCTGGCGCTGTCGGGCTGCGGCTGGGTCGGCAGCATCGGCAGCGCCGTGGGCAGCGCCGTCGGCGGGTCGCCGGCGGTCGAGGCCGGGCAGGAGGGTTTCGTCCGCGGCTTCCTCGGCTTCGCCGCGGCCGAGGAACCGCGCGCCGCGCTGATCGCCCGCGGCATCCTCTCCGCCGGCGGCTCCGCGGCGGATGCGGCGGTGGCGGCCGGCTTCACCCTCTCGGTCACCATGCCGTCCCGCGCCGGGCTGGGCGGCGGTGGCGCCTGCCTGCTCTACCATCCGCGCCGCAACGAGGTGGAGGCGGTCCTGTTCCCGCCCGGCGCGCGCGAGGCCATTCCCCCCAACGCAGACCGACCTGCCGCGGTGCCGATGCTGGCGCGCGGCCTCTTCGCGCTGCATGTCCGCGGCGGCCGCCGGCCCTTCGAGGAGATGCTGGTCCCGGCCGAGCAGGCGGCCCGCCTCGGCGTCGAGGTCAGCCGCGCCTTCGCGACCGATCTCGCCGCCGTGGCCGGCCCGCTCTTCGCCGATCCCTGGGCGCGGACCGCCTTCGCGCGCGCCGATGGCCAGCCGCTCGGCACCGGGGACCGGATGAGCCAGCCCGATCTCGGCGCCACCCTCGCCTCGCTGCGCACCGCGGGCGTGGGCGACCTGCACCAGGGCGCGCTGGCGCGCCGGTTGGAGGAAGCCTCGGTGCCGGCCGGCGGTGGGCTCACCATGCCGGAGCTGCGCGCCTCCGTCCCGCGCGTCGTGCCTCCGGGCCAGACGCGGCAGGGCAATGACGTCATCTCCGTGCTGCCGGGCAGCGAGGGCGCCGGCGCCGAGTTGCTGCCGGCGTCCACCACGCTCGCCGTGGTGGACCGCGATGGCATGGCGGTGAGCTGCGCCTTCACCATGAACAACCTGTTCGGTACTGGCCGCATCGCACCCGGCACCGGCGTGCTGCTCGCCGCCGCGCCGGGCATCGGCGCGGTGCGCCCGCCGGCGCTGGCGGCCGCCGTGGTGCACAACCCCAATGTGCGCGCCTTCCGCGCCACGATCGCCGGCAGCGGCCAGGCGGCCGCCTCGCAGGTGGTCGCGGGCGGGCTGGCCGCGATGCTGCGCGGCGAGCCTGCGGCCAACGCGCTCGCGCAGGCGCCGGAGCCCGGCCGTGGCGTCGCGATCAACTGCCCGCGCTACCTGCCGGGCGCGCCGGATGCCTGCACCGCGGCAGTGGACCAGCGCGGCGCGGGCCTGGCGATCGGCGCCCTGGATCGTTAGCGCATGCCCGGCCGACTCACGCCTCCGGGCTGCGCCCTCCAGCGATCGGGCTGGTCATGATGACCGACCGATTCATGCCTCCGGGCTGCGCCCTTCAGCGATCGGGCGGGTCGTGATGCCCGACCGATTCACGCTTCCGGGCTGCGCCCTCCCGCGATCGGGCGGGTCGTGAGCCTCAAGGTCGGGAAGGGCGCCGAGGCCCCGCCCTTCCTCGTGATGGACGTGATCGCTGCCGCCAATGCGCGCGCCGCGACCCTGCCGCCGGGCGCCCCTCGTATCCTGCGGATGGAGGTCGGCCAGCCCGGCACCGGCGCGCCGCGCGGCGCCGCCGAGGCCGCGATCCGCGCGCTCAAGGCCGGCGCGCCGATGGGCTATACGGAGGCCTTCGGCCTTGCCTCGCTGCGCGCCCGCATCGCGCGGCACTATGCGGACAAGTATGCGCTTGCGATTCCCGCCGCGCGGATCGCGGTGACGGTCGGCGCCTCCGGCGCCTTCCCGCTCGCCTTCCTCGCCGCCTTCGATGCCGGCGACCGGGTCGCGATGGCTGCCCCCTTCTACCCGCCCTATGCGAACATCCTGACCGCGCTCGGCATGGTGCCGCAGCTGCTGCCCTGCGATGCGTCCACGCGCTTCCAGCCGACGCTCGCGATGCTCGAACGGCTCGATCCGCGCCCTGCCGGGCTGATCGTGGCGAGCCCTTGCAACCCCGCCGGCACGATGCTGGCGCCGGAGGACCTCGCCGCCATCGCGCGCTGGTGCCACGCCAATGGCGTGCGGCTCGTATCCGATGAGATCTATCACGGCCTGAGCTACGGCAGCGTCGCGGAGAGCAGCGCGGCGGCGTTTTCCGAGAGCGCCGTCGTGGTGAACAGCTTCTCGAAATACTTCTCGATGACGGGCTGGCGGATCGGCTGGCTGGTGCTGCCCGAGGATCTCGTGCGGCCTGTGGAATGCCTCGCGCAGAACTTCTTCATCAGCGCGCCGCATGTCGCGCAGGTGGCGGCGGAAGCCGCCTTCGACTGCGCGGAGGAGTTGGAGGCGAACAAGGCGCGCTACGCCCGATCCCGCGCCGCGCTGCTGGAGGGCCTGCCGCGCGCCGGCTTCGACCGCATCGCGCAGGCGGACGGCGCCTTCTACCTCTGGTGCGATGTCGGCCACCTGACGAATGACAGCCTGGATTTCTGCGCCCGCATGCTGGACGGCGCGGGCATCGCCGCCAGCGCCGGCGTGGACTTCGACCGCGAGCGCGGCGCGCGATTTCTTCGGCTCAGCTATTGCGGCCCGGAGGAGGCGATGGTGCAGGCGCCGGGGCGGCTTGCGGCGTGGCGAGGCGTCTCCGCGCCGTAACGGCGGACGGACAAAGCCTCCAGCAGCACAACCATTCATTGCATTGACGCAGTGGGATGCTCGTTTTGCGGCGGTGCGATAAAGGCGCCGAACATCAGCCGACGAGACGCCGCACGCATCCAGGGATGGCCGATTCTCGCTCACACGTGTGTGATATTGTAACTCTATCCGTTGCTCACGATTCCATTTATTTCTCCATCTCCACAGCTGGCGCACCGTTCGCGGCATCCTGGCTGGCGAATTGACCATTCCGGTGCGCGCGGTGGCGAGGAGGAAGCCATGCATTGTGTCCGCAGCATAAAGTTCGTGATCCCCGGAAATGGCAGTGCGCCCGACGTGGAGGTCTATGCCGAGGAGGGTCCCGGGGGGACCCTGAACTTCACGGTCACGGTCCTGGCGACACCCGGCCTGACGGCCGATCTCCGCGGGCTGTTCTTCGACGTCGCGGATGACAGCAAGCTCGCCGGGCTTGCCCACGGCGGCAGCGGTGGCAAGGTCACTGACTTCGACACCGTGAACGTCATTGACCTCGGCAACGGCGCCAACATGCATGGCGCGGCGCAGCCCTTCGATGTCGGCCTCGAATTCGGCACCCAGGGGATCGGCAAGGACGACATCCAGACCGTCTCCTTCACGCTGTCCAACGCGGCCGGCGACCTCACCCTCGACGACATCGCCCAGGTGGAGTTCGGCGCACGACTGACGAGCGTCGGCGGGCTGGGAGGCAAGCGCGCCGATTCCGCCAAGCTCACCACCATCGCGCCCGCCGCGCCGGACGCCAACGACGACAGCTACACGATCTTCGAGGATGGCCAGTCCGGCCTCGACGATCCCTCGAAGGTCTCCGAGGGCGTGCTCTTCGCCGTGCTCGACAACGACACCGACGCCGATGGCGACACGCTCACCATCACGCAGGTGGAAGGCGCGCTGAACGGCACCGTGCTGATCGTGGATGGCGACGACGCCGACAGCGATCCCGGCGATGCCGTGCTCTACATCCCGAACCTCGATTTCGCCGGTACCGACAGCTTCATCTACTGCATCACCGACAACAATGGCGGTACCGACTTCGCCGAGGTGTTCGTGACGGTGGAGGCGGTCGCCGACGTGCCGCTCCTGTCCTACGAAGTCTTCGCCGGCGCGACGGTGAACGAGATCATCCTGCGCGTCACCGCGACGCAGAACGACGCCGATAGTTCCGAGTTCATCGACCGCATCCTGCTCAGCGTGGATGGCGGCCTGCCGGCGGGCACCATCGTGCCGGGCTCGGTCAATCCGGGCACCGAGCCGGACCAGATCGTGCAGGATTTCGTCATCACCGTGCCGATGGACCAGGACACCAGCTACACGCTCGACATCACCGCCTGGTCGAAGGAGACCTCGAACGGCGACGAGGAGAGCGCCACCACCAGCCTCGACATCGTCTACGAGTACAACAGCAACGACCTCAGCGCCAGCTTCTACGCCACCGACCAGAGCATGTGGGAGAGCGGCGACCAGTTCACCTTCGTGGATGATCGCTTCCTCGGCATTGAGGAGAGCTGGAACGAGAGCGGCGGCGGATTCATCTTCGGCGCGACGACCGGCCACATCAAGACCGGCTTCCAATCCACCCTGACCTTCGAGGGCGGCGAGATCGATGCCGAGGTGCCCTTCGACATCGAGGTGGAGACCAACTACAACAAGACCACCGACGTGCTGCTGATCAGCTCCTCCGCCGCGGTCGCGGCGAATGGCGGCGGCTTCACCACGGAGGGGCCGGAAGGCACCTACACGCTCGACTTCATCTTCCAGTTCCTCGCCACGCTCAAGGCGGGGCTGGATTTCGGCGAGCTCGGCTCCTGGGAGATCATCGACGTCACCGTCGGCCCCTGGGACGAATCCTTCAACATCCTCGACCTCGACAGCGACAATCTCGGCTTCACGCTGCCGCTGCCGGCGGGCTTCTCGATCAACTTCGCCTGGCCGAACATCGACACCACCAGCGACGCCGCGCACGTCTACAACTCGTCCGGCGCGAGCAACGACTTCCTGCAGTTCAATCTGGACATTGACGACTTCATCTTCACCATCCTCGGCCTCCCCAATCCCTTCGACATCGGCTTCGACATCGGCGTCGCCTGGGGCTCGATCGAGCTGGCCGATCTGGATCTCGGCCTCGGCCTGAACTTCCTCCAGCAATTCGAGGTGCTGGCGACGGGCCTTTCCGGCACCATCACCTATGAGGATGGGTCGAGCCACGCCTTCATCTTCGGCAACGACATCCTGCTCACCAACGCGTCCGACTACGACGTGGACAATGACGGCGCGGTGGAGTTCGAGCTCGCGCTCGATCCGGTCGCGACGCTCGAGAACAGCACCGACCTCGGCTTCAACTTCCTCTGGAACTTCGACCTGTTGAAGCTGACCGGCGGCTACGACGTGGTGTTCGATTCCGGCGAGCTGAATCTCGGCCCGCTGGTGGATCTCGGCGGCTCGATCCCGATCGCGGATGTCGAGATCTTCAACGACACCTTCGCGCTCGACTTCGCGTCGCAGGACTTCATCTTCAACGCGTGAGCCTCACCGGACGGCGGGCCCGAGCCCGCCGTCCTGCCGCCACCACCCATCGGGGAGGCGCGTCGCGGCAGCCCGCGCCTCCGCCGCCGTCGCGAACAGCCCGAATCCCGTCGCCCCCGACCCGCTCATCCGCGCCAGCAGGCATCCCGGCTGCGCCGCGATCGCGGCCAGCACCTCCGCGATCGCCGGGCAGATCGCGATGGCCTGCGCTTCCAGGTCGTTGCCGAGCGGACGC
>VFQR01000661.1_pt1 | contig 38979 bp, 34 predicted proteins | sample 3512321 | NCBI WGS metagenome assembly VFQR01 (sample SAMN10412374, study PRJNA504923) | tailings metagenome | isolation source: Relicate 3 Philex TSF1 revegetated site | place: Philippines: Tuba, Benguet | collected 2017-08-29 | reverse complement strand
CGCCGAAATCGGCGTGGCCGGGCGTGTCGACGATGTTGATGCGCGTGTCCTTCCACTCGACCGAGGTCGCCTTGGCGAGAATGGTGATGCCGCGCTCCTTCTCGAGCTCGTTCGAATCCATCGCGCGCTCGGCGACGCGCTGGTTGTCGCGCACGGCGCCCGACTGCTTGAGGAGCGCGTCGACGAGCGTGGTCTTGCCATGATCGACATGCGCGATGATCGCGATGTTGCGGAGCTTCATGATCGGTCCGGGGGTTCTGGAGGCCAGCGCGACGGGGGCGCCGACGTTTTCGTTGGCGCCGCTCATACAGCTTTTCCGCCGGGCGCGAAAGGGCATGTCCCCACGCCCGCCCAGGTGGCCGCGCGGCGCGCCGTCAGCCGTCGCCGATCATCATTGACGCGCCATAGACCCCGAGCGCCACGAGCCCGAAGCCGAAGACCGTGACGAGAAGCGGGTTGTGGACGAGGCCGAGCGGGGCGAAGCGGCCGAGCAGGGCCGGATAGTAGATGGCCGCCCCGAACGCCGCCCAGCCGCCGGTGGCGAGGGCATAGAGGCGCTCGCCGAAACGCGCGCGCGGGCGCAGGCCGCGCAGCGCGGCGAAGATCATCATGGCGCCGCCGAGCGCGGCCGCGATCATCGGGATCATGTGCTTGTCCTTGGGTCGCTGGGAGGAGGGGCGCCCGCCCCGGAATGGCCGGGCACCCTGATTTTCATGCAGTGGGCACAGGCAGCGAAGGCTCGCGGCCGGCGCCCCGCTCGGCCGACTTCCTGCGCCACCATTCGCCGAGGAAGAGCAGGATCGGCGCGGCGATGAAGATGGAGGACGTGGTCGCAAGGAAGATGCCGGCCACCATCGGCAGCGAGAAGCTGTCGGTCGAATGCCCGCCCATCAGCGCCATGGGCAGGATCGCCAAGAGCGTCGTCGACGAGGTGAGGATGCAGCGCGCCAGCGTCTGGTTGATCGACATGTCGATCAGCTGGCGCATCGGCATCTTCTTGTAGAGCCGCATGTTCTCGCGCATGCGGTCGTAGACCACCACCTTGTCGTTGACCGAGTAGCCGATGATGGTGAGCAGCGCGGCGATCGCAGTCAGGTTGAAGTCGAGCCCCGTCAGCGCGAAGAAGCCGACCATCTTGGTCGTGTCGAGCACCAGCGTGGCGATCGCGCCGATGGCGAAGTTCCACTCGAAGCGCCACCAGATGTAGCCCAGCATGCCGACGCCGGCGAGCATGACGGCGAGCACCCCTGACCAGGCCAGCTCGCCGCTGACCTTGGGTCCCACCACCTCCGTCCGGTCGATCGTCGTGCCGGGGTCGATCCGGTCGACGGCCGCCCGCAGCGCGTTGACCGCCGCGGTCTGGGCCTGCTCTCCGCCCGGCTGCTGGGGCACGCGGATCAGGACGCTGTGCGCGTCCCCGACCGTCTGCAGCGCCACCTCGCCGAGGCCGAGCTCGCCCAGATCGGACCGGAGCCTGGCAAGGTCCGCCTCGTGGGGAGTGGTGATCTCGACCTGGATGCCGCCGGTGAAGTCGATGCCGTAGTTGAGGCCCGGCGTCACGAAGAGCCCGATAGAGGCGAGCGAGATCAGGAGCGACAGCCCGATGCCGAGGAAACGCGCGCGCATGAAGGAGAGCGACGTCTTCTCGGGGATCAGCGGCAGGAGCGGCTTCATCTCGATGGTCTTGATGCGCCGCCGCGCCACCCACTCGGTCATGACGAGCCTGACGACGGTGACGGCGGTGAACATCGAGACCGCGATGCCGATCATCATCGTGATCGCGAAGCCGCGCACGGGTCCCGAGCCGAACATGAAGAGGAGCGCGGTCGCGATCAGCGTCGTGACATTGGCGTCGACGATAGTGGCAAAGGCCTGGCGGAAGCCGCGGTCGATCGAGGCGAGCGCCCTCTGGCCCTTCCTCGCCTCCTCCTTGATGCGCTCGTTGACCAGGACGTTCGCGTCGACCGCGATGCCGATGCCGAGGATGATGCCGGCGATGCCGGGCAGCGTGAGCGTCGCGCCGAACAGCGTCAGCGCCGCGAAGGTGAGCACGAGGTTGAGGACGAGCGCGCCGCTGGCGATCACGCCCCAGCCGCCATAGAGCAGCACCATAAAGCCGATCACCGCGGCGAGCCCGATGGCACCCGCCTCGACGCCCATGCGGATGACGTCGGCGCCGAGATCCGGCCCGACCGTCCGTTCCTCGATCACGGTCAGCGGCGCGGGCAGCGAGCCGGAGCGCAGCAGCGCGGCAAGGACGGTCGTCTCCCCGACGGTGAAGTTGCCCCTGATCTGGCCGGAGCCGCCGGTGATCGGCTCGCGGATGACGGGCGCGCTGAGGACCTTGCCGTCGAGCACGATGGCGAACGGACGCCCCACATTGCGGCTGGTGATCTCGCCGAACGCCCGCGCGCCGACCGCGTCGAAGCGGAAGGTGATGATCGGCTCCTTGGTCCGCTGGTCGAACGCAGCATGCGCATCCTTCAGATGCTCCCCGTCCAGCGCGACGCGGTCCTCGACCGCATAGGTGGCGCTGGTCTTGGCGTCCGGCAGCCGGTGGACGCCGCGCGGCAGGGGATCGCCCGGATCGACATTCGCCACCATGTGGAAGGTCATCTTGGCCGTGCTGCCGAGAAGCTGCCTGAGCCTCGTGGGATCCTGGAGACCCGGAAGCTGGACGAGGATGCGGTCCGAACCGATACGCTGGATGGTCGGCTCCGACACGCCCACCTGGTCGACGCGCTGGCGGATGACCTCGAGGCTTCGCTCGGCGGCCGCAGCGACACGCGCGTCGAGACCTGCGTCGGTGGGGCTCAGCCGCAGCGTGGCGCCCTCCACCGTGAGCGCAATCTCGGCCGGGCCTGTACCGATCCCTGGATCAGGCCGCACGACATCGGCGAGCGCGGCACGCGCCGCCTCGGTCTCGTCGGCGCTGCGCGGCGCCACGACGACCTCGCCTTGTGCGATCCGCACGGAAGCCGAGCCGAGGCCGGCTTGGCGCACGAGGTCGCCGACCTCGTCCGCGAGCGATTGCAGCCTGTCGGCTTTCAGCGCGTCGCGGTCGATCTCGAGCACGAGGTGCGAGCCGCCCTGCAGGTCGAGGCCGAGCGTGATCTGGCGCTGGGGGAGGAAGGACGGCCAGGCGGAGAGCTGGGGCGGGGTCAGGAGGTTCGGCAGCGCCACGAGCGCGCCGATCACGATGATGAGCGCGTAGGACGCCATCACCCATGGGGAGGTCTTCATGATCTGAATCCACATGCGGCCGCGACGGGCGCAGCCCATTTGACGAAACGGCCCCTGAAGGCCGACGGCGATGGTTCAGATCGTGTGGGGAGGGTCGCGCGCCTGCGCCCGGCGGGGCGAGACCTCGGCCGCCGGGAACAGCCGGTCCGGCGCCTCGGCGTGGCTGACACGCGGATCGACCGCCGCGTAGGAGGCGGCGTCGAGGAAGGGCAGGTCAGCCTGCGCGGAGACGGAGGCTTCGGCCTGAGCGAGCGCCGCCATCGCGGCGATGTGGGCCGGCGCGCGCGCGGGATGGTCGAGCGTCGCATGGAGGACGTCGCCGGTTGCGGGCTGCGCCAGCAGGGAATGCTGGCCGCGTGCCCTCTCGTCGCCCGCGACCGTGATGCCGACGAACGCCAGCGCCGCGAAGAGCGCGGCGACGAAGGTCGGGATGGAGCGGGTCGATGACAAGATGTGGCGCCCTACCGGCGATGGCCGGTCCATGACATGCCCATCATGGACCGCCATATCAAGATGCTGCTCCTGAATTGTGGCGGAAGTTCTCGCAGCGTCGCCGCGAGGCCACGCCTTCTATGGGCGGCAGCGTCTACAGGTGCAGCGGCTTGAAGAAGGTGGCGAGCGCGGCTTCCTTCACCGCCTCCGACATGGTCGGATGCGCATGGCAGGTGCGCGCCATGTCCTCCGACGAGCCGCCGAACTCCATGACCACCGCCGCCTCGTGGATCATCTCGCCGGCGCCGAAGCCGACGATATGGACGCCGAGCAGGCGGTCGCTCTTGGCATCCGCCAGAACCTTCACGAAGCCGTCCGTCTGCAGCATCGCGCGGGCGCGGCCGTTGGCCGAGAACGGGAACTTGCCGACCTTGTAGTCGACGCCGTCGCGCTTCAGTTCCTCTTCGGTCCGCCCGACCGACGCGACCTCCGGGCTCGTGTAGACGACGCTCGGGATGACGCCGTAATTCACGTGGCCGGCCTGTCCGGCGATGATCTCGGCGACCGCCACGCCCTCGTCCTCGGCCTTGTGCGCGAGCATCGGCCCGGCGATCACGTCGCCGATCGCATAGATGCCGGCGACGGAGGTGCGGTAGTGGTCGTCGACCTGGACGCGGCCGCGGTCGTCGAGTGCGATGCCCGCCGCCTCGTGCCCGAGGCCGCCGACATAGGACTTGCGTCCGGTGGCGACGAGGACGACATCCGCCTCGATCGTGTCGGCATCGCCGCCCTTGACCGGTTCGAAGGTGACGCGCGCGCCGCCATCGGAGCGCGCGACGTCGGTGACCTTTGCCCCCAGCCTGAATTCCATGCCCTGCTTGCCGAGCATGCGCTGGAACTGCTTGGCCACCTCGCCGTCCATGCCGCCGAGGATCGTGTCGAGATACTCGACCACCGTCACTTTGGCGCCGAGCCGCGCCCAGACAGAGCCGAGCTCGAGCCCGATCACGCCGCCGCCGACCACGACGAGGTGGCCGGGCACCTTCTCGAGCTCCAGCGCGCCGGTCGAGGAGACGATCACCTTCTCGTCGAACTCGACCTCGACCCCGGGGATGCCGGCGACGACCGAACCTGTGGCGATGACGATGTTCCTGGCTTCGAGTTCCCGCGACTCGCCACCTTCGGCCTCGACCCGGACCTTGCCCTCGCCGAGAATCGATCCCGTGCCCTGGATCCAGTCGATCTTGTTCTTCTTGAACAGGAACTGCAGCCCCTTGACGTTCGAATCGACGGTCGCGTCCTTGTGGGCGAGCATCCGTGCGAGATCGAGCTTCGGCTCCACCTGGATGCCGAGCTCGGCGAACTTGTGTCCCGCCTCGGCGAACATCTCTGAGGCGTGAAGCAGGGCCTTCGACGGAATGCAGCCGATATTGATGCAGGTGCCGCCAGGGGTCGACCTCTTCTCGACGACCGCGGTCTTGAGGCCCAGCTGCGCGGCCTTGATGGCGCAGACATAGCCGCCGGGACCGGCGCCGATGACAACAACGTCGTAGCTCATGCTCTCATTCCCTTCCGAACCGGCAAGCCTTCAGCGGCCGCCGGAAATATCGACGATGGCGCCGGTCGCGTAGGCGGGCGCGTGCGCCAGCAGCCAGACCACGGTCTCGGCGACTTCCTCGGCAGTGCCGCCCCGCTTCATAGGCACCATATGCTGCATCTTCGCGACGCGGTCAGGCTGGCCGCCGGACCCGTGGATCTCGGTGTCGATGATCCCCGGCCGCACGGCGGACACCTTGATCCCCTCCTCGGCCACCTCGCGCGCGAGGCCCCGCGTCAGCGTGTCGATCGCGCCCTTGGAGGCTGCATAGTCGACATACTCGCCGGGCGCGCCGATGACCGAAGCGATCGACGAGACATTGACGATCGCGCCGCCGCGGCCGCCGCGCGCCGTCGACATGCGCCGGACCGCCTCGCGGGCGCACAGGAACGCGCCGATGACGTTGATGTCCATCATCCGCCGCAGGCGCTCGTAGGACATGTCCTCTACCCGCGACCGCGACGCGACGACGCCCGCATTGTTGACCAGCCCGTCGAGCCGGCCGAAACGCTGGTCGACCGCAGCGAACATCGCCATGACGTCCGCCTCGGAGGCGACGTCGCCCTTCACGGCGATCGCCGCGCCGCCGGCCTTCGCGACCGCGGCGACGACCTCGTCGGCGGCATCCTTGCGGCTGGCGTAGTTTACCGCCACGTCACAGCCGGCGGCCGCGGCAAGGCGGCAGACGGCCGCGCCGATGCCGCGCGATCCGCCCGTGACCAGCACCACCGGCCTGTCGCTCATTGCGCACACCCCGTCAGTTCGAAGACGTCCCACGGCAGTTCGGCCAGCTCGCCGCTGCGATGGGCTTCGGTGAAGGAGAGTTGCCAGGCGAGCCCCGGCAGGAGGAGCTGCTCCGCCGCCTCGGCATCGGAATGCGGGATCAGGCCGACCTCGCCCGCCGCGTCGACCGTGTAGACGATGCCCTGCCACCAGGTGCAGGCGTCGAGCTCGGCGCCCGTCACGTCGCCGAGCGGGCAATCATGCATGAGGATCGTCTGCGGGCGCTCGACGCCGTCGCTCCAGATCACGACGCCGTCCATCGCGGTCTCGCCGAGCAGCATGGTGAAGCTGTTCGTGACGCCGGGCGAGGTCTCGTGCGAGCGGTCGAAGGCGATGACAGCGACGCGCTCGCCATCGGCATAGTACGCGTCGCCCTGGAGGCAGCCCTGCGCATGCGAGACGCCGGTCGCCATCGAGGCGCCGACGAGCAGAAGGAACAAGGCTGCGGGCCGGAGGCTCAAAGATCCAGCACCAGGCGCTCGGGATCCTCGAGCACCTCCTTGACGCGCACCAGGAAGGTCACGGCTTCCTTGCCGTCGACGATCCGGTGGTCGTAGGAGAGCGCCAGATACATCATCGGGCGGATCACGATCTGACCGCCGACGACCACCGGCCGTTCCTGGATCTTGTGCATGCCGAGGATGCCGGACTGCGGCGCGTTGAGGATCGGCGTCGACATCAGCGAGCCGTAGACGCCGCCGTTGGAGATGGTGAAGGTGCCGCCCTGCATGTCGGCCATCGAGAGCTTGCCGTCGCGGGCGGCCGCGCCCAGCCGGCCGATCTCGGCCTCGATCTCGGCGATCGACATGCGGTCGGCGTCGCGCACGACCGGCACCACGAGTCCCTTGTCAGTGCCGACGGCGACGCCGATATGGGCATAGTTCTTGTAGACGATGTCGCTGCCGTCGATCTCGGCATTGACCGCCGGGATCTCCTTCAGCGCCTGGCAGACTGCCTTGGTGAAGAAGCCCATGAAGCCCAGCTTCACGCCGTGCTTCTTCTCGAACAGGTCCTTGTACTTGGAGCGCAGGTCCATGACCGGCTTCATGTCGACCTCATTGAAGGTCGTCAGCATGGCTGCCGTGTTCTGCGCGTCCTTGAGCCGGCGCGCGATGGTCTGGCGCAGTCGCGTCATCTTCACCCGCTCCTCGCGGGCCTCGTCCTCGGCCGGCGAGGGTGCGCGGGCGGCCTTCGGCGCCTCGGCGCGCGGCTGTTCGGCGGGCTCGGACGCCGCACCCCGCGAGATCGCGTCGAGAACGTCGCCCTTCAGGACCTGGCCGCGCTTGCCGCTCCCTTTCACCTGGTCGACCGAGAGGTTGCTCTCGGCAAGCAGCTTGGCCGCCGACGGCGCCGGCGGCATGTCGCGCTTCTCGATCGGCCCTGCATCGCTGTCGCCTTCGGCGGCACCGCGCGCCACCTTCGTCGAGCCTGCGCCTCCGTCCTTGGTCGGCTCCGCATCGGCCTTCGGCGCGGCGTCCTTCTTCGGCGCGGCGGCACCGCCTTCCGAGATCGTCCCGAGCAAGGCGCCCACCTCGACGGTATCGCCCTCGTTGACCGCAATCTCCGTCAGAGTACCGGCGGCGGGCGCCGGAACCTCGACCGTGACCTTGTCGGTCTCCAGCTCGACGATCGGCTCGTCGGCGGCGATCGCATCGCCTGCCTTCTTGAACCACTTGCCGATCGTGGCCTCGGTGACCGATTCGCCGAGGGTTGGAACGCGGATTTCGGTAGCCATCTGACCCTTCCGTTCTTACTGGCCTGCGTGCCCGGCTATTCGCCGAGCGCGTCCTCGAGGAAGGCCTCGAGCTGCGCGAGATGCTTGGACATGAGACCCGTCGCGGGCGAGGCCGCGGCCGGTCGTCCGGTATATCGGACCCGCTTGTGCTTGGCGTCGATATGGGCGAGCACCCATTCCAGATACGGATCGATGAAGGCCCAGGCACCCATGTTCTTGGGCTCCTCCTGGCACCACACCATCTCCGCGTTGCGGAAGCGCGACAATTCGTTGATCAGCGCCTTCGCCGGGAACGGGTAGAGCTGCTCGACTCGCAGCAGGTAGACGTCGTCGACGCCCCGCTTCTCACGCTCCTCGTAGAGGTCGAAATAGACCTTGCCCGAGCACATGACGACGCGGCGGATCTTCGAGTCCTTGACGAGCTTGATCGGCTGGTCGGCCAGATACTGCGCGTCGTCCCACAGGAGCCGGTGGAAGGAGCTCTCGCCTGCCAGCTCCGACAGCGTCGACACCGCCCGCTTGTGGCGGAGCAGCGACTTCGGCGTCATCAGGATGAGCGGCTTGCGGAAATCGCGCTTCAGCTGGCGCCGCAGGATGTGGAAGTAGTTCGCCGGCGTCGTGACGTTGGCGACCTGCATGTTGTCCTCGGCGCACATCTGCAGGAAGCGCTCGAGCCGCGCCGACGAATGCTCCGGCCCCTGGCCCTCGTAGCCGTGCGGCAGCAGGCAGACGAGCCCCGACATCCTGAGCCACTTGCGCTCGCCCGATGAGATGAACTGGTCGAACACCACCTGCGCCCCGTTGGCGAAGTCGCCGAACTGCGCCTCCCAGAGCGTGAGCGCGCGGGGCTCGGCGAGGCTGTAGCCATATTCGAAGCCGAGCACCGCCTCTTCCGAAAGCATCGAGTTGATGACTTCGTAGCCGGCCTGGGCGGGCGACAGATGGTTGAGCGGGATGTAGCGGGACTCGTCGCGCTGGTCGTAGAGCACCGAATGGCGCTGCGAGAAGGTCCCACGCTCCGAATCCTGGCCCGAGAGCCGGATCGGATGGCCTTCCATCAGGATCGAGCCGAAGGCGAGCGCCTCTCCGGTCGCCCAGTCGATGCCCTCGCCGGTCTCGATCATCTTCTTCCGGTTCTCGAGGAAGCGGCCGATCGTGCGGTGCACCTCGAAATCCTTCGGCACCTCGGTCAGCTTGCGGCCAATCTCCTTCAGCGTCTTGAGCGGCACCGCGGTCTTGCCGCGCCGCTGCTCATCCTGATTGTCGGCGGTCCGCAGTCCCGACCATGCTCCGTCGAGCCAGTCGGCCTTGTTCGGGCGGTAGCTTTGCCCGGCCTCGAATTCGGCCTCGAGATGAGCGCGCCAGTCGGCCCGCATCTTCTCGACCTCGTCCTCGGTGACGAGGCCCTCATCCATCAGCTTCTTGGCGTAGACCTGGACGGCGGTCGGATGCGAGCGGATGCTCCGGTACATCAGCGGCTGCGTGAATGCCGGCTCGTCGCCCTCGTTGTGGCCGAAGCGGCGATAGCAGAACATGTCGATGACGACCGGCTTCTGGAACGCCATCCGGAACTCGATCGCCACCTTGGCGGCGTAGACCACGGCCTCCGGATCGTCGCCGTTCACATGGAAGATCGGCGCCTCGATCATCTTGGCGACATCCGACGGGTAGGGCGAGGAGCGCGAGAAACGCGGGTTGGTGGTGAAGCCGATCTGGTTGTTGATGATGAAATGGACCGTGCCGGCCACCCTGTGCCCGCGCAGGCCGGACAGGCCGAAGCACTCGGCGACCACGCCCTGGCCGGCGAAGGCGGCATCTCCGTGCAGGAGCAGCGGCAGCACCTTGGCGCGCTCCTCGAGCGGGATCATCTCCTCGCGCTTGCGCCCCGCCACCTGGTCCTGCTTGGCACGCGCCTTGCCCATGACGACCGGGTTCACGATCTCCAGATGCGAGGGGTTGGCGGTCAGCGACAGGTGCACCTTGTTGCCGTCGAACTCGCGGTCGGAGGAAGCGCCGAGATGGTACTTCACGTCGCCGGATCCCTCGACGTCGTCGGGCGCGTAGGAGCCGCCCTTGAACTCGTGGAAGATCGCGCGGTGCGGCTTCTGCATGACCTGGGAGAGCACGTTGAGGCGGCCGCGATGGGCCATGCCCAGCACGATCTCCTGCAGGCCGAGCGCGCCGCCACGCTTGATGATCTGCTCCAGTGCAGGGATCAGCGATTCGCCGCCATCGAGGCCGAAACGCTTGGTCCCCTTGTACTTGACGTCGATGAACTGCTCGAAGCCCTCGGCCTCGATCAGCTTCTGCAGGATGGCCTTCTTGCCGTTGGGCGTGAAATCGATCCCCTTGTCCGGCCCCTCGATCCGCTCCTGGATCCACGCCTTCTCGACGGGATTCGAGATGTGCATGAACTCGACGCCGAGCGTCGAGCAGTAGGTCCGCCGCAGGATGTCGAGCATCTCGCGGACGGTCGCGAACTCCAGCCCCAGCACGTGGTCGATGAAGATCGGCCGGTCGTAGTCGGCCTCGGTGAAACCGTACGCTTCCGGCGACAGCTCGTCGTAGTCTTCCTGCGGCTTGGCGATGCCCAACGGATCGAGGTCGGCGTGCAGGTGGCCGCGCATGCGGTAGGCGCGGATCATCATGATCGCCCGGACCGAGTCGCGCGTTGCGCGCAGCACGTCGCCATCGGAGACGACGGCGCCCTTGGCCTGCGCCTTCTCGCGCAGCTTCTCGGAGATGTGCTTCTCGGCCTGCGCCCAGTTGCCGTCGAGCGCGGAGACGAGCTCGCCATTGACCGACTGCGGCCAGCCGGGCTTCGTCCAGGAGGCGCCCCTGGCGCTCTTGCGGACGGAAGCCGCGTCGTCCTTCATCGCGGCGAAGAAATCGCGCCACTCCGCGTCGACCGAGGCCGGATCGTCCTGCCAGTCCGCGTAGAGTTCCTCGATATAGCCGGCATTGCCGCCATAGAGGAAGGAGGTCAGCGCGAACTGGTCGTTGCCCTGATCTTGTCGTGCCATTCCATATCGGAGCGCCGCGCTCCGTCTCCTCGTTGGGGCTGTCGGTTTCCGGCAGCCGGCAGCCTAGGATGATGGTCCTCGCGCTGCCGATTGCATCATGCCGACCGCCTATCCCTTGATCGCCTCGACCAGCGTCGTCCCGAGACGCGCCGGCGAGGGCGACACCTTGATGCCCGCCGCTTCCATCGCGGCGATCTTGTCTTCCGAGCCGCCTTTGCCGCCCGAGATCACGGCGCCGGCGTGGCCCATCGTGCGTCCGGGAGGGGCCGTCCGCCCCGCGATGAACCCGGCCATCGGCTTCTTCCTGCCGCGCCGCGCCTCGTCGCGCAGGAACTGCGCCGCGTCCTCCTCCGCCGAGCCGCCGATCTCGCCGATCATGATGATGGACTGCGTCGCGTCGTCGGCAAGGAACATCTCCAGCACGTCGATGAATTCGGTTCCCTTGACCGGATCGCCGCCGATGCCGACGGCCGTGGTCTGGCCGAGCCCCTCATTTGTGGTCTGGAACACCGCCTCGTAGGTCAATGTTCCGGAGCGCGACACGACCCCGACCGAGCCCTTCTTGAAGATCGCGCCCGGCATGATGCCGATCTTGCATTCCTCCGGCGTCAGCACGCCGGGGCAGTTGGGACCGAGGAGCCGCGAGGAGGAGCGGTCGAGCCGCGCCTTCACCCGCACCATGTCCAGGACCGGAATCCCTTCCGTGATGCAGACGATCAGCGGCATCTCGGCGTCGATCGCCTCGATGATCGCATCGGCGGCCCCTGCCGGCGGCACGTAGACGACCGACGCCGTCGCGCCCGTCCGCTCCCGACCTTCCGCCACGCTCGCAAAGATCGGCAGGCTCTCGCCTTTCGAACCCGTCCACGTCTCGCCGCCCTTCTTGGGGTGCACGCCGCCCACCATCTGCGTGCCGTGATAGGCCAGCGCCTGCTCGGTGTGGAAGCTGCCGGTCTTGCCGGTCAGCCCCTGGACGAGGACCTTCGTGTTCTTGTCGACGAGAATGGACATTGAGCCGGTACGTCCCCGTAGTTCAGCGATTAGAGGAAGGGATTGACGGCCCGCACTGAGCCGTAGACCTGATTGTGATTGAGGTCTTCCGTGTAGAAGATCGGCGCGCCGAGGCGGTCCGCCGCAGCAAGCAGCGCCCCATCGAAGTAGTTGATGCGATAGCGGCGAGCGAAATCGAGGCCGGCGCGGACATACACGTCGTCCACCGATAGGGATGGGCAGGTGCTGAGGAACATGAGCCAGCGGTCGAGCGAATCGTCCGCGACCAGCTTCTTCCGGCGCGCGACGGAGACGAATTCGGCCATGACCTGCCCGGACGTTCCGAACAGCGTGTCGTGAACGAGGCGCTCGGCAATTTCCCTCCACCGGTCGTCACGACCCTTCTTCTCCGAAGCCGCGTAGATCAGGACGTTCGTGTCGAGAAAGCAGTCGATCTTCTCGCTCGTCATAAGCGTCTCGTCTGTTCCACACGTAGGGCTCGCCGTCGTCCGCTTTGGCTTTGGCCCGCGCCTCTTCCATCAACTGCCTCATTCCGGCCTTCGCCCATGCGATGCGGTCGGCTTGCTCCACCTCATGGGCGAGCAGGGCTCGAACCATCGCGTTGAGCGTCGTCTTGCGTCTTTCGGCAAGGCTTCGGGCCTGCTCCAGCAATGTCTCGTCTATCGCCAGCGTCACATTCTTCATGGCGTTCTCCACATAATCACACAGGGTGAATATGTGTGATTATGTGCAAATTCTCAACCCTTCACCGCGGCGACGATCTTCTTCGCTGCGTCGTCGAGGTCGTCCGCGGAGATGACGTTCAGGCCGCTCTCGTCGATGATCTTCTTGCCGAGCTCGACATTGGTGCCTTCGAGCCGCACGACCAGCGGCACCTTGAGCCCGACTTCCTTCACCGCCGCGATCACGCCTTCGGCGATGACGTCACAGCGCATGATGCCGCCGAAGATGTTGACGAGAATACCCTTTACGGCGGGGTCCGCGGTGATGATCTTGAAGGCCGCCGTCACCTTCTCCTTCGAAGCGCCGCCGCCGACATCGAGGAAGTTGGCGGGCTCCGCGCCATAGAGCTTGATGATGTCCATCGTCGCCATGGCGAGGCCGGCGCCGTTGACCATGCAGCCGATCGTGCCGTCGAGCGCCACGTAGGCGAGGTCGTATTTCGACGCCTCGATCTCCTTCTCGTCCTCCTCGGTCGTGTCGCGAAGCTCCATCACGTCCGGATGGCGGAACAGGGCGTTGTTGTCGAAGGAGACTTTTGCGTCGAGGACGCGCAGCCGGCCGTCCTTCATGACGATCAGCGGATTGACCTCGAGCAGGCTCATGTCCTTCTCGGTGAACGCCTTGTAGAGCGTCGGGAACAGCGTCCTGCCGTCCTCCGCCGCCTGGCCTGAGAGCGCGAGCGCGCTGTTGAGCTTCGCCACGTCGTCGGCGGTCACGCCGGCCTCGGGATCGATCGCCACGGTGACGATCTTCTCGGGCGTGTCGTGGGCGACCTGCTCGATGTCCATGCCGCCCTCGGTCGAGACGACGAAGGCGACGCGGCCGACCGAGCGGTCGACGAGCAGCGAGAGATAGAGCTCGCGGTCGATGTCGGCGCCGTCCTCGATATAGAGGCGGTTGACCTGCTTCCCTGCCTCGCCGGTCTGCTTGGTGACCAGCGTGTTGCCCAGCATGTCGCGGGCATTTGCCACGACCTCCTCGACCGACTTCGCCAGCCGGACGCCGCCCTTGGCGTCGGGACCGAGTTCCCTGAACTTGCCCTTGCCCCGGCCGCCAGCGTGGATCTGGCTCTTGACGACGTAGAGCGGACCGGGAAGCGACTTCGCCGCGGCCTCCGCCTCCGACGCGTCCATGATCGGCACGCCCGAGGCGACCGGCGCGCCATAGCCCTTCAGGAGTTGCTTGGCCTGGTATTCGTGGATGTTCATGCGGCCGGGCTCCTACTTGTCGAGCTGCGGCGCGATGCCGACGCAGGCCTCGCACAGGCCCTGGACGGACGCGACCGACTTGTCGAACATCTTCTGCTCGGCCCGGTTCAGCTCGATCTCGAGCACCCGCTCGACGCCGCCGGCACCGATGACGACCGGCACGCCGACATACATGTTCTTGACGCCGAACTGGCCCGAAAGATGTGCCGCGCAGGGCAGGACGCGCTTCTTGTCCTTCAGATAGCTGTCGGCCATCTCGATCGCCGAGGCCGCCGGGGCGTAGTACGCCGAGCCGGACTTCAGGAGCCCTACGATCTCGGCGCCGCCGTCGCGGGTGCGCTGCACGATCTGCTCCAGCCGCTCCTTCGAGGTCCAGCCCATCTTGACGAGGTCGGGAAGCGGGATGCCGGCGACCGTCGAATACCGCGTCAGCGGCACCATGGTGTCGCCGTGGCCGCCGAGCACGAAGGCCGTCACGTCCTCGACGGACACCTTGAACTCCTCGGCAAGGAAATAGCGGAAGCGCGACGAGTCGAGCACGCCCGCCATGCCGACGACCATGTTCTTCGGCAGGCCGGAGAACTTCTGCAGCGCCCAGACCATCGCGTCGAGCGGGTTGGTGATGCAGATCACGAAGCTCTTCGGCGCATATTTGCGGATGCCGGCGCCGACCTGCTCCATGACCTTGAGGTTGATGCCCAGAAGGTCGTCGCGGCTCATGCCGGGCTTGCGCGGCACGCCTGCGGTGACGATGCAGACATCGGCGCCTTCGATGGCCGAATACTCGTTCGCACCGACGAGATGCGCGTCGAAGCCCTCGACCGGGGACGACTGCGCGATATCCAGCGCCTTGCCCTGGGGAATGCCCTCGGCGATGTCGAACATCACGATGTCGCCGAGTTCCTTGAGGCCGGCGAGATGGGCGAGGGTTCCGCCGATCATGCCGGAGCCGATGAGCGCGATCTTGTTGCGTGCCATGTCGAGAAGGGTCCCCTGTTGCGCCGGTCGCCGCGCGCGCCGCGGCGGAGGATGGGAATGTCGGGCCGCGAAAGGGTCCGAAAAACGGCGCCACGCATAGACCCGTCGGCCAAAATATTCAACCGATTATTCCAAGATCATAGATTTCAAACGGTTAACTCATCTTGGATTTACGTAAACGTCAATTGCCCTAATGGCGCTCAGCTTGCGGCAGCTTTTCTGCCGACCGATTTCGCCGGGCGCTTGCCGGCGGACGCGGCCCTGGCCTCCTCCAGCCGCTCCAGCGCCATCGCCTGGGCGATGTCGTTCGTCGGCCGGCCCTCCTTCTGCGACCTCTCGAAGATGCCGCGGAGCGTGTGCGGAATCTTTGCCACCTCCTCCATCGCGGCCGCATGGTCATACCCGGTAGGAGCAAGTTCGGCGGCAACATTGATCAGTCCGCCGGCATTGATGACGTAGTCGGGCGCGTAGAGGATGCCGCGGTCCAACAGGAGACGGGCATCCTCGTGATGGACGAGCTGGTTGTTGGCGGCCCCCGCGACGATCGGCGCGCCGAGAGAGGGGATCGTCTCCGCTCCGAGAATGCCGCCCAGCGCGCAGGGCGCGAAGACGTCGGCCTTCACGCCCGCTATTGAATCGGTCTCGACCGCCTCCGCCCCCAGCGCCTCGACTGCCGACTGAATCCGCTCCTCGTCGAGGTCGGCGACGATCAGCGAGGCGCCGGCGATGTGCAGTTCCTCGCACAGCGCCCGGCCGACGGAGCCGAGGCCCTGGACGGCGATCCTCAGCCCGCCGAGGGCATCGTCGCCGCGCCGGTGCGCAAGCGCCGCCCGGATGCCGAGGAAGACGCCATGCGCCGTCACGGGCGAGGGGTTGCCGCTGCCGCCCTTGGTGGTGCCGGTCACGTTGGGCGTGAGCGCGCGGAGGAAGTCGGCATCGGCGAGCGTCAGCCCGACATCCTCGCCGGTGAAATACTCGCCGTTCAGCTGGGCGAGCATCTCGGCATAGGCGGTCAGGAGCGCCGGCGTCTTGTCGGTCGCGGGATCGGCGATGATGACCGCCTTGCCGCCTCCGAACGGCATGCCGGCCACGGCCGCCTTCATCGTCATGCCGCGCGACAGGCGCAGCGCGTCGGTCAGCCCCGCCTCGAAGCTCTCGTGAGGCCAGATGCGGGTGCCCCCGAGGGCAGGGCCGAGCGTCGTGTCGTGGATGGCGATGATGGCACGCAGCCCGCGTGCCTCGTCCTCGCCGAGCAGGATGCGCTCGTGGCCCTCAAAGGCTTCCGTCTCGCGGGCCCGCTCAGTGATGTCGGTGACGCGCAGCGTCGATCCAGCCTTGGGCGTCCGTCTTGGCGCCTTGCCTGCCTTCGCCTGCTTCGGCCGTCGCGCCCGGCGCTCAGCCATGATCTCCTCCCGTGGGCCCGCCGGGCGTGAACCCCGCGAGCCGCTGGTTCAGGCCAGCCTCGCCTCCAGCGTTACATCGATGGCGCCGAGCGCCCGCGAGACCGGGCAGGCGGACTTCGCCTTGTCGGCCAGTTCCTTGAACTTCGCCTCGTCGATGCCGGGCACGGTGGCGGTGAGCGATATCGCGCTGCCGGTGATGCCGGTGCCGGGCACCAGGGTGACGACGGCCTTTGCCTCCAGCCGCTCCGCCGGGGTCCCGTTGTCGCCGAGGAAGGCCGAGAGCTGCATGGCGAAGCAGCCGGCATGCGCCGCGGCGATCAGTTCCTCGGGGTTGGTGCCCGACTGCCCGCTCTCGTCGACGAAGCGGCCCTTGAACGAGTAGGCGACATTGGACAGGGCGCCGCTCTGCGAATCGAGCGTGCCGCTCCCCTCCTTGATCGTCCCCGACCAGACTGCCGTTGCGTGTCGCTGCATATCTCATTCCCTCCGGCTGCGGCCGCCTGCTGCGGCCCGACCGCAACATAGCGCGTCGCGCGCGCCGATCCATAGGGATCGCGCAGCCGCTCAGATCGCGTCACCGCGCAGGAGGCGCGGCGGCGGCCCGCCGAGTTCCGCAAGCCCCGAGGCCTGGCGGATGAAGAAGCCCTTCAGCGCCGGCATGCGGTCGACGACGCCGAGCCCGAGGTCGCGCAGCGCCCGCAGCGGGCCGAGATCGTTGGAGAACAGGCGGTTCAGGACGTCGGTGGTGATGCCCATCTGCACGGTGTCGAAGCGCCGCCAGCTCTCGTAGCGCTGCAGGATGTCAAGCGCGCCGATGTCGCAGCCGAGCCGGTCCGCCTCCACGACCACCTCGGCCAGGGCGGCCGCGTCCTTGAAGCCGAGATTGAGCCCCTGCCCGGCGATCGGGTGGATGCCGTGCGCGGCATCGCCCGCCAGCGCGAAGCGCGGCCGCACGAAATCGCGCGCCAGCGTCAGCCCGAGCGGCCAGGCGCGGGGCTTCCCCTCGACCCGGATCTCGCCGAGCTTCAGCCCGAAGCGCTGCTCGAGCTCGTGCTCGAAGACGAGCGGGTCCGAGGCGACGAGCCTGTCGGCGTCGGCCGTGCGCTCCGTCCAGACGACCGAGGACCGGTTGCCCTTGAGCGGCAGGATCGCGAACGGGCCGGCAGGCAGGAAGTGCTCCTCGGCCCTGCCGTTGTGCGGCCGCTCGTGCGCGACCGTGCAGACGATGCCCGACTGGCCGTACTCCCACTTCACCGTGCGGATACCGGCGATGTCGCGCAGCCGCGAGCGCACCCCGTCGCAGGCGATCACCAGCCGAGCGACCATCTGCCGCCCTTCAGGCAGTTCGAGCACCGCCTCGGATGTGCTTACGACCATGTTGGCGACCGGCGCCCCCTCGACGATCTCGACGCCGAGTTCGGCGGCGCGCCGGCGCAGCGCGGCGTTCAGGTCGCGGTTCGCCACCATATGCGCGAAGGCTTCGCCCGGCCCCACCTCGCCGTCGAAGGTCAGGAACACCGGCCGCACCGGGTCCTCGGTGCGCGAGTCCGTCACGATCATCTCGGTCATTGCCTGCGCGCCCGGCTCGATCTCCTCCCAGACGCCCAGCTGGCGAAGCATGCGGCAGGCCGCGGCGGCGATCGCCGAGGCGCGCGTGTCGTTCTGCCAGACGCCGGCCGGCGCGCCGTCGACGATGGCGATGGAGAGGCTCGGCCGCGCAGCCGCGATGGCCACCGCCGTCGCCAGGCCGACATAGCCCGCGCCGACCACCACGATGTCGTAGTTCCGCGATGCGGCGCCTGCGTCCGTTGCTGCGGCCATGATCCGTCTCCCGATGGTGTTGCACTTGACTTGCCGCACGATCCTGTCGGAAATCCGGCGCGGCCAGCCGGCCGAACGTCCGCTTGGCGGAAGGCGAACGATGTCATCGGCCCTTGTTGAACTGCTTGCCATACTCGACCTCGAGGAGCTCGAGCACAACCTGTTTCGCGGTCGCAGCCCGCAGGCGGGCTGGCAGCGCGTGTTCGGCGGCCAGGTCATCGCCCAGGCTCTCGTGGCGGCCCAGCGCACCGTCGAGACCTCGCGCGCTGTCCATTCGCTCCATTGCTACTTCATGCTGGCGGGCGACCCCGCGGTGCCGATCGTCTACCAGGTCGACCGCCTGCGCGACGGCGGCTCCTTCACGACGCGCCGCGTGACCGCGATCCAGCACGGCAGGGCGATCTTCTCGCTCGAATGCTCGTTCCAGGTCGCCGAGGAGGGTCTCGACCACCAGATGCCGATGCCGCTCGACGTGCCGCCGCCGGAGGAGCTGCGGTCGCAGTTCGAGCTGATCGAGCTTGCAGGCACGGCCGTTCCGGATCAGGTAAGGCGGTTCTGGGCCCGCGAGCGGCCGCTGGAGATCCGGCCGGTCAACATCGAGCACTATGTCAGCCGCGAGAAGCTGCCGCCCTTCCAGAAGGTGTGGGTGCGGCTGACGGGTGACGTGCCGGAGGATGGACGGCTGCAGACGGCGCTGCTCGCCTATCTGTCCGACATGACGCTGCTAGACACCGCGACCTTCCCGCACGGCAGGACGGGCTTCGATCCCGAGATCCAGATGGCCAGCCTCGACCACGCGATGTGGTTCCACCGGCCGCACCGGCTCGACGACTGGCTGCTCTATACTCAGGACAGCCCGAACTCGGTCGGCTCGCGCGGCTTCTCCCGCGGCTTCCTCTATGCCCGCGACGGCACGCTGGTCGCGTCGACCGCACAGGAAGGCCTGATGCGGCTCCGCACGAAGCCTCGGAAATAGCCAAATCGCCGATTCTGCCTATTTTATAGGCAGCTGCTTTGCTGCAGCCGCGAAGACGCGGCGGCCATGCGCCCTTTCAATCCTTAAGAATCAATGACTTCTTCAGCCGCGCCGGGTTTGGCACGGCTCTTGTTTTCCCTTCAGCACTTGCCGGCAGTCGACGCTGGCGAAGTCATGCAAGCGCGGGGGACCGCACCAGCGAAGGGTAGAACCGAATGAAGATCGTCATGGCAATCATAAAGCCGTTCAAGCTCGACGAGGTGCGCGAAGCGCTGACGGCGATCGGGATCCAGGGCCTGACCGTCACCGAGGTCAAGGGCTATGGCCGCCAGAAGGGCCACACCGAGATCTATCGCGGCGCCGAATACGCCGTCAGCTTCCTGCCGAAGATCAAGATCGAGGTCGCGGTCGCGACCGAGCTCGCCGACCGCGCCGTCGAGGTCATCTCGTCCGCCGCCAAGACCGGCCAGATCGGCGACGGAAAGATCTTCGTCTACGGCATCGACCAGGCGGTGCGCATCCGCACGGGCGAGACGGACACGGACGCGCTGTGAGCGGCACTCAGGAACAATGGAGACTGCAATGAGAATTCCCACTCTGCTTTCCGCCGCTCGCGGCACGATGGGCGCGCTGGCGCTGACGGCCTTCGCCTCCCTGCCCGCATGGGCGCAGGAGGCGGCCGAGGAGGTTGCCGAAGAGGCGGCGGAAGCCGCTCCCGCCTTCGCCGCATCGGACGAGACTGCCTTCATCTTCAACACGCTCCTCTTCCTGTTCGGCGGCGTGCTCGTCATGTGGATGGCCGCAGGCTTCGCGATGCTCGAGGCCGGAATGGTCCGCACCAAGAACGTGTCGGTGCAGCTGACCAAGAACATCGGCCTGTATTCGATCGCAGGCCTGATGTACTGGGTGCTCGGCTATTCGATCATGTATGTCGACGTCGGCAGCTATGTCGGCACGTTCTGGCCGTACGGGTGGCCCGAGGCCGGCAGCACCAACGAGGGCGACTACTCGGTTGCCTCCGACTGGTTCTTCCAGATGGTGTTCGTCGCCACCGCGGCCTCGATCGTGTCCGGCACCATCGCCGAGCGCACGAAGCTGTGGCCGTTCTTCATCTTCGTCGTGGTGCTGACCGGCATCCTCTACCCGATCACCGGCGCCTGGACCTGGGGCGGCGGCTGGCTGAGCGAGATGGGCTTCTCCGATTTCGCGGGCTCGACCATCGTCCATTCGGTCGGCGGCTGGGCGGCCCTCGCAGGCGCGATCGTCATCGGCAGCCGCATCGGCAAGTACGGCCCGAACGGCGCGGTGCTGCCGATTCCCGGCTCCAACATGGCGCTGGCGACGCTCGGCACCTTCATCCTGTGGCTCGGCTGGTTCGGTTTCAACGGCGCCTCGCAGCTCGCGATGGGCACGAATGCCGACATCTCCGACGTCAGCCGGATCTTCGCCAACACCAATCTCGCTGCCGCGGGCGGCGTGGTCGCCGCTCTCATCCTGACCCAGCTGGTCTACGGCAAGGTCGACATCACCATGGTGCTGAACGGCGCCCTTGCCGGCCTCGTCTCGATCACCGCCGAGCCGCTCACGCCGAGCCCATTCGCGGCGATCGTCATCGGCGCCATCGGCGGCGTGATCGTGGTCTTCAGCGTGCCGCTGCTCGACAAGCTGAAGATCGACGACGTCGTCGGCGCCATCCCGGTCCACCTCTTCGCGGGCATCTGGGGCACGCTCGTCGTCCCCGTCACCAATGCCGACGCGAGCTTCGGAACCCAGATCGTGGGCATCCTCGCCATGGGCGCCTTCACCTTCGTCGCCTCCTTCGTGGTCTGGACGATCCTGAAGGCGACCATGGGCGTCCGCGTCAGCCAGGAGGAGGAGGTGAACGGCCTCGATCTCTCGGAGATCGGCGTCGAGGCCTATCCGGAGTTCTCGGCTGCCGGCGCGCGCTAGTCGACAAGGCTCCCGTCGCGGCGGATCATCCGCCGCTCCCTGGGTCCGGCCTCGGCCGGACCCTTTTTTCGTTGGCGAGGCATGAGGCGTGGCGCGGATGGTTAATGGCGCCTTTACCTCCAGCCGATAGCTTTAGGCGAAAACCCGCTCCAGGCGGGCGCTGTGTGTTTGTCTGACGGGAGTCCCGATGCGCTCTGGATCATCCGCCCTCGCCGCCACCGCCGACTTCCGCGAAGGGCTCCGCGGTCTGCTGCGCAGCCTGGCCGAACGCCTTGGCGGCGTTGCCCTGCTCGCCTTCGTGGCCTTCGCGGTCGCCGCCCTCGCCACCTGGAACGTCGCCGATCCGAGCTTCAGCCACGCGACCGGCAACCCCGTGACCAACGCCATGGGCTTCCCGGGCGCCGTCTTCTCGGATCTGGCGATGCAGTTCTTCGGCCTAGCGGCCGTCCCGGCGCTGCTGCCGGCGCTGGCCTGGAGCTTTTGGCTGGCCAGCGGGCGCGGCGTCGACCGCAAGCTCACGCGCGGCCTGGCGTGGCTCGGCGGGGCGATCCTCGCGGCTGCCATCGTCGGGTGCATCGAGCCGCCTCCCGGCTGGCCGCTGCCGGCCGGCCTCGGCGGCGTCTTCGGCGACCTGCTGCTCGCTCTCCCCGCTCTGGCCATAGGCGGCTATCCGAGCGGGCTCACCGCCTTCCTGATGGCCTCGCTCTTCTTCGTGCCGGCGGCTTGGCTCGGCCTCTACGGCGCGGGCGTCACCCGCCGCGGCGGCGCGGCGCCAGCGCGTCCGCGGCGCCGCCCCGCAGCGCCGGTCGAAGATGCGGACGAGATCGACGAGGACATGGACGACATCGACGCGGACGATGACGAGGCAGGCGCTTCGCCCCTGATCGGCGCCCTCACCCACTGGTGGCTCTCCGCCCGCGCCTTCGTCCGCCGCCACACGGGGATGGGTGCCCGTTCCGCCCCCCGCGCACGCTCGGCGCCCGTCGACGACTACGACGCCATGATCGTCCCGGCGCGCGGGGCGACGAGGGTCGAGCCGGGCTTCGAACGAACGGTGCCGGCGCCGGAGATCGACGACTACGACGTCGAGTTGGACGACGAGATGATCGTTCCCTCCCCGCGTCCGGCGCCGGCACCCGCGGCGCGCGCCGAGCCCGCCGTGGCCGAGCGCGTCGACAATCCCGCGCCGCGCCCCAAGACGGGCGCCCGCATCGTGCGCGAGGCGCAGGGCAGCCTGATCGGCTCCGAGGGCTTCGAGATGCCCTCCCTCCATTTCCTCGCCGAGCCCAGGAACGTCGCCCGCGACCCGTCGCTCTCCAAGGATGCGCTCGAGCAGAACGCCCGTCTCCTCGAAGGCGTGCTGGAGGATTTCGGCGTCAAGGGCGAGATCATCCATGTCCGGCCAGGACCGGTCGTCACGCTCTACGAGCTCGAGCCGGCGCCGGGCATCAAGTCGTCGCGCGTCATCGGCCTTGCCGACGACATCGCGCGCTCGATGAGCGCGATTGCCTGCCGTGTCGCCGTCGTGCCCGGCCGCAACGCCATCGGCATCGAGCTTCCCAACACGAGGCGCGAGACGGTCTATCTGCGCGAGCTGCTGGCGAGCCGCGACTTCGAGACCTCGAAGGCCAAGCTTCCGATGGCTCTCGGCAAGACGATCAACGGCGAGGCGGTCGTCGCCGACATCGCCAAGATGCCGCACCTGCTGGTCGCCGGCACGACCGGTTCGGGCAAGTCGGTCGCGATCAACACGATGATCCTGTCGATCCTCTACCGGCTCAAGCCGGAGGAGTGCCGCCTGATCATGATCGATCCGAAGATGCTCGAGCTCTCCGTCTATGACGGCATCCCGCATCTCCTTACGCCCGTGGTCACCGATCCGAAGAAGGCCGTCGTTGCGCTCAAGTGGACGGTCCGCGAGATGGAGGATCGCTACCGCAAGATGTCGAAGCTTGGCGTGCGCAACATCGACGGCTTCAACCAGCGCGTCTCGCAGGCCGAGAAGAAGGGCGAGCCGCTGTCGCGCACCGTCCAGACCGGCTTCGACCGCCAGACCGGCGAAGCGATCTACGAGACAGAATCGCTCGATATGGAGCCGATGCCCTACATCGTCGTCATCATCGACGAGATGGCCGACCTGATGATGGTCGCCGGCAAGGACATCGAGGGCGCCGTCCAGCGCCTCGCGCAGATGGCCCGCGCCGCCGGCATCCACGTCATCATGGCGACGCAGCGCCCGTCGGTCGACGTGATCACCGGCACGATCAAGGCGAACTTCCCGACCCGTATCTCCTTCCAGGTGACGTCGAAGATCGACAGCCGCACGATCCTTGGCGAGCAGGGCGCCGAGCAGCTGCTCGGCATGGGCGACATGCTGTTCATGCTCGGCGGCGGCCGCATTCAGCGCGTCCACGGACCCTTCGTCTCCGACGACGAGGTCGAGAAGGTCGTCGGCCATCTCAAGCTCCAGGGGGCGCCCGAATATCTCGAGGCGATTACCGAGGACGACGGCGAGGACGAGGACGAGGATGGCGGCGGACGTTCCTCCTCCGGCGGCGGGTCGGGCAGCTTCGACGAATCGGACGATCCCTACGACCAGGCGGTCTCGGTCGTGCTGCGCGACGGCAAGGCATCGACGAGCTACATCCAGCGCCGCCTCGGCATCGGCTACAACCGTGCCGCCTCCATCATCGAACGGATGGAGAAGGAAGGCATCGTCGGGCCGGCCAACCATGCCGGCAAGCGTGAGATCCTGGTCCCGACGGAGGAGGCCGAACCGTTCTGACCCGTGGTTCTTCCACCCTCAGCCGCTTGAAACGGCCAAATTTGCGCCCAACTGGGCTCGTAGAGGCTGGCTGAACCACGAGGACACGCATCCATGACCGACAAGAGCAGCGAAAAGGGCGACGGCCGCGCGATCAACCGCCGCAAGGTGCTGACGATGGGCCTCGGGCTCGTCGCCGCCGGCATCGCCGGGAACATGATCCCCTTCCTGGCGCCGGTCGCCAATGCGCAGGCCTCGGCCGAGGCCGCCCAGCGGATCGCCAATCACTTCTCGAGCGTCCGCACCATGATGGGCGAGTTCGTGCAGTTCGGCCCGCGCGGCGAGCAGACCGGCGGCCAGTTCTACATCGAGCGGCCGGGCAAGCTGCGCTTCAACTACGAGCCGCCGTCCGACTTCCAGGTGACGGCCGACGGACGCTCCGTCGTCATGGAGAACCGCAGGCTACGCACCGCCGATCTCTACTCCCTCTCCAGCACGCCGCTGCAGCTCATCCTGTCCGACCGGATCGACCTGTCGGGCAACCGCGTCCGCGACGTCATCGAGGACGAGGACCTGACGACGATCCGCATCGCCGACCGGTCGCTGTTCGGCGATTCGACCATCACCATGATGTTCGACCGCGCGAGCTACGATCTCCGCCAGTGGACGATCACCGACGCCCAGGGCCGGGACACCACGGTGATGATCTTCAACGTCCAGCAGGGCGTCAGCTTCGATCAGTCGGTGTTCAATATCGACTATGCCCGCATCGCCGAGATGAACGCGCATCAGGCCAACCGCTGATCCCGCCCATTCGGCTGGGGAAGCCTCGCCGGCCCGGCGCGAGCCGGGTTGAGCACGGCGTTCGCCGTGGGTATTGAGGGTGTCCCTCAGCCGATCGCCCCATGCCCTTCACAATCGCCACCTGGAACATCAATTCTGTCCGCCTGCGCATGCCGCTGGTCGAGCATTTCCTGCGCCTTCACGCGCCCGATGTGCTTTGCCTGCAGGAGACGAAGTGCCCCGACGACGCCTTTCCGCTCAAGCCGTTGCGAAACCTGGGCTACGAGCACATCGAGATCAGCGGGCAGAAGGGCTACCATGGCGTAGCGACGGTCTCGCGCCGGCCGCTGCAGCTCGTCGAGAAGCGCGACTTCTGCGAGAAGGGCGACTGCCGGCACCTGGCCGTCAACGTCGAGGCTGGCGGCCGCACGATCCTGGTCCACAATTTCTATGTGCCGGCCGGCGGCGACGAGCCCGATCCCGAGATCAACCCGAAGTTCCGCCACAAGCTCGATTTCGTCGAGGAGATGCGCCGCGTGCCGGCGACCGAGACCGGATCGTCGGGCTCGATTTTGGTCGGCGACCTCAACATCGCGCCGCTCGAGAGCGACGTGTGGTCGCACAGGCAGCTGCTCAACGTCGTCAGCCATACCCCGGTCGAGACCGAGGGTCTGGAATCGATGCGCCGCCATGGCGCGTGGGAAGACCTCATGCGCCGCCACGTTCCGCCGCCGGAGCGCCTCTTCACCTGGTGGAGCTATCGCAATCGCGACTGGGAGGCCTCCGACCGCGGCCGCAGGCTCGATCACGTCTGGTCGTCTGCAGGTCTCGGCCAATCGCTCCGCGACATGACGGTGCTTCGCGAGGCGCGCGGCTGGGACCGGCCGTCCGACCACGTGCCGGTGCTGGCGAGCTTCGCGTTGGACTGACAGCTTCTTAAGAGAAGCGCGGGCTCAGTTCGGCGATCTCGACCAGAAGACGTTCGAGGTCGGCCGAGATACGGCGGTGCAGCCGGATCGCGACGTCGGGATATTCCTCGAGGATGCGGCGGAAGAGCGACCTGTTGAGCCGGATGACGTCGGTCTCCGTCTCGGTCTGTGCGCCGGTGAGGCGCTTGGTGTCGGCGATGAGGGCGAGCTCGCCCATGATGGCGCCGTCGCCCAGCGTGGCGAGCACCTGCCGCTCCCCCTCCCGCTCGCGGTAGAGGCTCACCTGCCCGCGCGCGACGACGTATGCGCAGTCGGCCTTCTGGCCTTCGCGGTAGAGCTCGCGCCCCGCGCGCAGCTTCATGTTCTCGGCGCCGAAGGCGAGCAGGCGCAGCTGTTCCGGGCTCAGCTCCTTGAAAAGGCCCACGCCAGACAGGATGCGAATGTCGTCGTCCAGCGCCATCTGGGCGTCCCCGGTTGCGCCACCCCCGCGCGGTTGTTCAACCTGCGAGCGCCTGCGTCAAGGGACCAGCTTGTAGCCGCCGCTTTCCGTCACAAGTATCTGGGCATTCGAGGGATCGCGCTCGATCTTCTGCCTCAGCCTGTAGACATGGGTCTCGAGCGTGTGGGTCGTGACGCCGGAATTGTAGCCCCAGACCTCCTCGAGCAGTATGTCGCGCGTCACCACCTTCTGGTCGGCGCGATAGAGATACTTGATGATCGCCGCTTCCTTCTCCGTCAGCCTGATCTTGCCGCCGCGCTGGTCGGTCAGCAGCTTCTGGCTCGGCTTGAACGTGTAGGGCCCGACGACGAAGGTCGCGTCCTCGCTCTGCTCGTGCTGGCGCAGCTGCGCGCGGATGCGGGCGAGCAGGACGGCAAAGCGGAACGGCTTGGTGACGTAGTCGTTGGCGCCGGCCTCCAGCCCCAGGATCGTGTCCGAATCGGTGTCCTGCGCGGTCAGCATGATGATTGGCGCCTTGTAGCCCCCCTTGCGGAGCAGCTTGACGGCCTCGCGCCCGTCCATGTCGGGAAGCCCCACATCCATGATCAGGAGATCTACGATGCCGCCGCGCGCCGTCTGGATGCCCTTGGTTGCGGTCGCCTCCTGCTGGACGTCGAACTCCTCGTAGAGCGACAGCTGCTCGACGAGCGTGTCGCGCAGGTCCGGATCATCGTCCACGATCAGGATGGTGCGTGCGGCCATGGCTGGGTCGGTCTCCTTCCGATTGACCCGAACCGGTTTATGGACCAGTGACGGGCGATGCAAACTTGATCACGAGGAATTGTACCAAAGTGCGGCCAAGCGACGCCAATCGCCGGAAATCGGCCGCACATGGCATAGGCCACCTCCTCGTTCGCGCGCGGCCGGGGCATCCGACGCAAGGTCTCCTCACCCTCGGCGGTCGCAGCTATGTCTGCGCCATCGGACGCGGCGGCATCCGATCCGTCAAGCGCGAGGGCGATGGCGGAACGCCGCTTGGCGTCATGCGGCCGCTGGCGTTCTACTGGCGGAGCGACAAGTGGCGGCGCGTGCCGGCGCTGCTGCCCGGCCGCCCGCTGGCGGACGACGACGGCTGGTGCGACGCCCCGCGCGACGCGAACTACAACCGCCCGGTCAGACTTCCCTTTTCCGCGAGCCATGAGCGCATGATCCGTCACGACCGGTTGTACGATTGCGTGGTCGTATTGGATTGGAACATGCGTCCGCGGATGCGCGGCCGGGGCAGCGCCATCTTCCTCCACATCGCCAAGGAGGGTTTTGCGCCGACCGAGGGCTGCATCGCCGTCGAGCCGGCCTCGATGCGCCGCATCCTTCCGTTGCTGTCCCGGCGGACGACGATCCGCGTCCTGCGCTAGGTTGAGGGAGGCCGCCTCAGCCCCACCAGCCGATGATGCCGCCCATGATCAGGGCGACGCCCAGCCAGTGGCCGGCATCGATGAGGGTGAGGTCCCAACCGAAGCCCTGATAGCGGTGGTTGACGGTGAGCGTGGTGGCGGTGAAGCCTGCCCAGAGCAGGAGGCCGGTGATCAGCCCGTTGCGCAGCGTCGCCTGCCCCTCGCCGAGATGGCCGATGACCCCGGCGAGCACCCAGCCCATGACGAGCAACGCCAGAAAGCTGATGATGAACGGCACCGCGGTCGGCTTGATGTCCGCCGGGTTGAGCCTGGCGGCACGGATCCAGGGTTTCGAGAGCCCCATGTACCAGGCGGCGCCGAAGGCGAAGGCGGCGACCGCCGCGACGAGTATTGCGAGATAGCTGACACCACCGAACGACATGACCCACCTCCCAAGCTGCGCCGCCACTTGACGCCCGCCCGGCCCCGGCGTCAAGCGATCCGCCAGACACTCGTCTTCTTGACCTCGGCATCCTCCAGCGCGCGCGTCACCGGCACCGCATAGGACGCCATGAGGTCCCAGCGCGCCCTTCGGCAGGTAGGCGCGCCCGGGATCGCCGACGAGCACGGTTGCGCCCCGGCCTGCCAGCGCGCTGAGCCATGGCATCAGCCGCTCGGCGAGCGGCTGCTCGTAAAAGACGTCGCCTGCCAGCACCACCTCCCAGCCGCCGTCATGCCCGATGAGGTCGTGGATGACCGGCTCGATCGCGACACCGTTGCGTGCCGCATTGAGCACGACGGCCGCCGCGCAATAGGCATCGATGTCGACCGCCGCGACCGACCGCGCGCCCGCCATCGCCGCCGCGATGGCCACGAGGCCCGAGCCGGTGGCGAAATCGAGCACGCTTCGGCCGCGGACGATCTCCGGCGTGTCGAGCACGAAGCGCGCAAGCCCCTGGCCGCCTGCCCATGCGAAGGCCCAGAAGGGCGGCGGCAGCCCGATCGCCTCGAGCTCGTCCTCCGTCTTGAGCCACAATTCGTGCGCCTCGGAGGCGAGCAGGAGCTCGATCTCCGGCACGTGCGGCGGCCGGATCGGCGCGGTGTTGGCGAGGATGAAGGCGACGCGCCGTTCCAGCTCGGCGTCGCCGCCGGCACTGCTCACCCCGCCATACCCCCCATGCGGCAGATTTCCTTCCACTCGTCCTCCGTGACGGGCTGAACGGAAAGCCGCGAATTGTTGACCAGCACCATCCCGGCGAGCTTCGGGTTCGTCTTGATCTCGTCCAGCGAGACCGGCCGGGGCATGTCCTCGACGGCCCGCACGTCGACGCATTCCCAGCGCTGGTCGTCCGTCGTCGTGTCCTGGTGCACGGTTGCGGCGACCTCGACGATCCCGACAATCTCCAGGCCCTCGTTCGAATGGTAGAAGAAGCCGCGGTCGCCGAGCTGCATCTCGCGCATGTTGTTGCGGGCCTGGTAGTTGCGCACGCCGTCCCACTGCGTGCCGGATTTCCCGGCGTCCTTCTGCATCTGCCAGGACCACTTGAACGGCTCGGACTTGAACAGCCAGTAGCGCATCGTCTCCTTCACTCGCTTTCGCTCTTGAGCGGCCGCGACATCAGCGCCTCGACCGCCTGGTTGATCGTCATCTCGCCGCCGAGGATGGCGGACACTGCAAGCGTGATCGGCGCGTCGATGCCCTGCCGTACGGCCAGCTCGGCGGCGATACCCGCCGTCGCGACGCCCTCGGCGAGCGGGCGTCCCTCGAGGCTCTCGCCCCGCGCCAGCGCGACGCCGTAGCTGAAATTGCGCGATTGCGGCGACGAGCAGGTGAGGATGAGGTCGCCCAGACCCGCGAGCCCGAACAGCGTCTCGGGCCGCGCGCCGAGGGCCGCCCCGAGGCGGCGGAGCTCGACGAAGCCGCGCGTCACCAGGGCCGCCTGCGCGCTGGCGCCGAGCGCCGCGCCCGAGGCGGCACCCGCCGCGAGCGCCATGACGTTCTTCAGCGCGCCGCCGACCTCGACCCCGATCGGGTCGGTCGACGAATAGCAGCGGAATTGCGGGCTGGAGATCGCCTCTGCGAGCCGCCCGGCCAGCGTCTCGTCGGTGGACGCCACGGTCACCGCCGTCGGCAGCCCGCGCGCCACGTCCGCCGCGAAGCTGGGCCCCGACAGCGCCGCCACCGGATTGTGCGGCAGGAGTTCGGACGCGACGTCGGACATGAGCCGCCCGGTCGTGCGCTCGATCCCCTTGGCGCACAGGACGAGCGGAACGCCCGGCGCGACGAGGTCGCACATCTCGGCAAGCACCTGCCGCAGGCTCTGCGCGGGAACGACGGCGAGGACGAGTTCCGCGCCGTCCAGGGCCCCGCCGAGAGACGAGGTCGCGGCGACGGGCTCGCTCCAGCTGATCCCCGGCAGGTAGCGCGGGTTCTCCCTCGCCTCCGCGACCGAGCGGGCGACCGCATCGTCGCGCGCCCACAGAATCGGGTCGAGCCCGGCGCGGCTTGCGGTGAGGGCAAGCGCCGTGCCCCAGGCGCCGCCGCCGAGAACGGCCGTGCGGAGCCCGCTCAAGCCTTCGCCCCCCGCCGGCCCGAGCCGACAATGCCTGCCGCCGCCTCGTCGAGCGGCCAGCGCGAGCGCGGCGGCATTGTGAAGGCGTCGTCGGGCACGAGGCCGAGGCTCAGCCGCTCCAGCCCCGCCCAGGCGATCATCGCCGCATTGTCGGTGCAGAGTTCGAGCGGCGGCGCGATGAGGCGCGCGCCACGCGCCTTGCACAGCGCCTCCGCCGAGCTACGGATCGCCGTGTTGGCCGCTACCCCGCCGGCAACGACCAGCACCGGCTCCCGCACATGCGCGTATTCGGACCGGAATCGTTCGAGCGCCTGCCCGAGCCGGTCGGCCAGCGTGTCAACCACCGCCGCCTGGAAGGAGGCGCATATGTCGGCGACATCCTGGTCGCCCAGCGGCGCGACGGCCGTCGCCGCCTGCCGGACGGCCGTCTTCAGGCCGGAGAAGGAGAAGTCGAGCCGTCCAGGGCCGAGCGACGGCCGGGGCAGGCGGAAGCGCGTCGGATCGCCGGCCGCCGCCGCCCGCTCGACATTCGGCCCGCCCGGATAGGGAAGGCCGAGCAGCTTCGCCGTCTTGTCGAACGCCTCGCCCAGGGCGTCGTCGATGGTCGACGCCCAGCGCCGGTAGCGGCCGACGCCCTCGACGAGCAGGATCTGGGTATGGCCGCCGGAAACGAGGAGAAGGAGATAGGGAAACGCGATCCCGTGGGTCAGCCGCACCGTCAGCGCGTGCCCCTCCAGATGGTTGATGGGGATCAGCGTCTTCCCCGCCGCCATCGCCATCGCCTTTGCGGTCATCGTGCCGACGATCAGCCCGCCGATCAGTCCCGGCCCCGCCGTTACCGCTATGGCATCGAGATCGGCAAGCCCCGTGTCCGCCTCCTCGAGCGCCCGGATTATCAGCCGGTCGAGCACGTCGACATGGGCGCGCGCCGCGATCTCCGGTACCACGCCGCCGAACAGTGCATGCTCCTCGACCTGGCTCCGGAGCGGATTGGACAGGATGCGCCCCGCGCCGTCGGCATCGCGCGTCACGACCGCCGCCGCCGTCTCGTCGCAGCTCGTCTCGATGCCCAGGACGCGCATCCGTGCTCCTTCGCGGTGTCGGCCGCCGGTCGTTGCCGCCGCTGGCGATGATGGCTATGCAGGGACCGGCCGGCTCGCGCCGGCGCAAGTAGCACGGACCCGCAGGCATGCAAACCAGCCCCATCAGGATCGGCACCCGCGGAAGCGAGCTGGCGCTCGCCCAGGCCCGCGAGACGCGCGCCAGGCTGATGGCAGCGCATGGGCTCGGCGAGGACGAATTCGAGATCGTGGTCATCTCCACGACCGGCGACCGCATCCAGGATCGGCCGCTGTCGCAGGTGGGTGGCAAGGGCCTGTTCACGAAGGAGATCGAGGAGGCGCTGCTCGACGGCCGGATCGACCTCGCCGTCCATTCCTCGAAGGACATGCCGACCGCCCTGCCCGACGGGCTCGAGCTCTCCTGCTTCCTCGAGCGCGAGGACGTTCGCGACGCCTTCATCGGCCGCGCCGCCGAGACGTTGGAGGCGCTGCCAGCGGGCGCGGTCGTCGGCTCGTCGTCGCTGCGCCGGCAGGCGCTGATCCGGCGCATGCGGCCCGATATCGACGTCGTGCTCTTCCGCGGCAACGTCCAGACGAGGCTGCGCAAGCTGGCCGAGGGCCAGGTGGCCGGCACGCTGCTCGCCCATGCCGGCCTGAAGCGCCTCGGCCTGACCGGCGTCATCACCCAGCTCCTGCCGGAGGAAACTTTTCCGCCGGCGCCCGGCCAGGGCGCGATCTGCATTGAGTCTCGCGTCGGCGACACCGAGGTTGCCCGCCTCCTCGGCCCCATCGGCCACCCCGCCACGACCGCCGCGCTCGCTTGCGAGCGGGCGTTCCTCGCTGCGCTCGACGGCTCCTGCCGCACACCGATCGCCGGCCACGCGACGGTCGACGGCGACAGGCTGCGCTTCCGTGGCATGATCCTGACGCCCGACGGCACCGAGGCGCACGAGGTGGAGATGGAATCGGCGGCCGGCGACGCAGCCGAAACCGGAAGGATCGCTGGCGACCGCGTGCGGGCCATGGCGCCGCCCGGCTTCTTCGCCGGCTGGAGCTGAGCCTCCATGGAACGCAGGGTGCTCGTCCTGCGGCCGCAGCCCGGCGCCGGCGCCACCGCGTCGCGCCTAACCGCGAAGGGCTTCGCCCCGGTGCTGCTGCCCCTCAGCCGCATCATTGCCTCGTCTCTCGCCTTGCCCGCCGGCCTCTCGGAAGTTGCAGCCGTCGCGGCGACCAGCGCCAATGCGCTGCGCCATGCCGACCCGAGCCTCGTCGCCCTGCTGCGGCCGAAACCGCTTTTCGCGGTCGGGGCAGCGACGGCCGCGGCCGCGCGCGATGCGGGCTTCGACGTCGCCCATGTCGGCACGACCGACGGCCTCGAACTGGCGCGGCAGGTGGCCGACCGCCTGCCGGCGGGAGCCGCCGTCGCCTATCTCTGCGGAAAGGTCCGGCGTCCCGAATTCGAGCAGGACCTCGCGGCGCGCGGGCTCGCCGTTCTGCCGCTGCCGACATACGACACCCTGCCGGTCGTATGCTCTGACGCGGAACTGCAGGAACTGCTGGGGCACGAGCCTATCTGGGCGGCCATGGTCCACTCGCCCAACGCGGGCGCCGCCTTTGCCGCGCTCGCCACGCGCTCGGCGGCGATGCCCCTTCTCGAAAATGCGCGCATCGCCGCCATATCTGCTCCAGCGGCGGCTGCCGTCGGGAGCGGGTTCGGCAGGGTGGAGGTGGCGGAGGCGCCGTCGGAAGAGGCGATGCTCCGTCTCCTTTCCTCCTGGACCTGACCTCGCCTCTTTTCAGGCCACCGCCATATGCTAGACGATGGTCGACAACCGGAGTGAGACATGGGCAAGCCCCCTCGGAGCAGGCATTCCCGGACCCGCAAGGACCCGGTGACGATCGACCTCGAGGCGAGCGAGGTGGAGCGGATCAGGGACGACGCGTCGCCTGCCGAGCAAGCCGCAGCCGCGCAGGCAGAGGGCGATCCGGGGGTCGCCGACCAGACTGCGGACATCGCCCCCGAGCCGAGTAGCCTTGATGAGAGGGCCGACGCTGGCGTAGCGCCGGGCGACGAGGCCGCCAGCACGAGCGGCGACGATGCAACCTCGACCGACGCTCCGGACGCACCTGGAGCCGCCACCGAGTCGGCGCCTCAAGAGCCCGTTCAGGAGCCCTGGCGGCAGGCGGCACCCGACGAATCGCCCTCGTACCCGACCACTCCGCCTCCCGCCGCGGCGGCTGGCTCTACGCGCTCCCGCGGCCGCACCGGCGCCTTCGTCGCTGGTGCTGCGGGCGGTTTGGTCGTCGTCGCCCTCGCGGCCGTGCTCCAGTGGGCCGGCCTGCTGCCGTCGCCCGCCCCCGGTGCCGACCCGGCTGCGGCCGAGCTGCGGGCCGAGGTCGAGGAACTGCGCCAGGCGCTGGCCGCACAGCCGGCCGGCGCCGCACCCGAGGAACTCGCCCGCCTGCAGGAGGCGCTTGACGCGGCCGAAGCGGAGATCGCCGCCTTGGCTGGCAGGCTCGACGAGCAGCCGGCGGGTGTGGCGGATCTGGAGCCGCGGCTTGCGGCGCTCGAGGCTTCCATCGCAGGCGCCGGAGAGGATGCCCCCGCCGAGGGTCTGGTGGCCGGCATCGAGGAGCGTGTCGCGGGCATCGAGGCCGCGATCGCCGCGCTAAGCGACCAGGCGGCCCCCGATGCGGCGCCGCAGGAGGCGGTCGCCGCACTGGAGAACCGCCTGGCGGAACTCGAGGCTGCCATCGCCTCGGTCGGACAGGAGGCTGCGCCCGATTCCGAGCTCGAAGCGGTCGACGCGCGCCTGGCGGCGCTCGAGGAGGCGCTCGCCGGACAAGGCGAGACCGCCGGCCGCATCGCGGCGCTCGAAGCGGCGCTCCAGTCGCTCAGCGAGCAGGCGGAGTCGCTGGCGGCGTCGCAGCAGGAACAGTCCGAAGGTCCGCAGGCTGCGCTCGTCATCGCAGCTTCCGCCCTGAGGGCCGCGATCGAGCGGGGCGACGCCTTCACCGTCGAGCTCGACACCTTCGCCGCGCTTGCCCCACAGACCGAGGGGCTCGACGAGCTCCGCCCCGCGGCTGGCACCGGCGTGGCGACCCGCGCCGAGCTCCTGTCGGAGCTTCCGGCCGCCGCCGACAGGATGGTCGCGGCAGGCCGCCCGCAGGCCGAGAGCGGCGGCTTCATCGACAGCCTCTGGCAGAGCGCCCAGGATCTCGTCTCCGTCCGCCCGATCGGCGCGGTCGAGGGCGACAGCGTCGAGGCGACCGTGGCTCGCATCGAGGTGGCGATCGAGGCTGGCGACCTGGACACCGCACTCGCCGAGTACCGCTCGCTGCCGGAAGCGGCGCGCGAGGCCGGCCGCGACTACATGCAACGGGTCGAGACCCGGCGCCTTGCGGACGTCGTGACAGAGCGGGCGCTCGCCGCTGCGCTGCGTCCGGCCTGAGGAGTTGTCGATGCTGCGTGTCCTGTTCTTCCTCGCCGTCGTCTTCGCGCTCGGGCTGGGCTTCTCCTGGCTGGCCGAGCGTCCCGGCGAGCTGACCGTCGTCTTTGGCGGCTACCAGTACCGCGTGTCGCTGATGGTCGCGGCGATCCTCATCACTGCTGTCGTCGCGGCGCTGATGATCTCGTGGTGGCTGATCAAGAGCATCTGGAACAGCCCGCATGCCGTCGCGCGTTATTTCCGCGTCCGCCGGCGCGACCGCGGCTACCAGGCGCTCTCGACCGGCATGATCGCCGCGGGTGCCGGCGACAGCGAGCTGGCGCGGCGCAAGAAGCGCGAGGCCATGAAGCTTCTGAGCGCCGACCAGGAGCCCCTCATCCACCTGCTCGACGCGCAGGCCTCCCTCCTGGAGGGCGACCACGAGGCGGCGCGGCGGAAGTTCGAGGCGATGCTCGACGATCCCGAGATGCGCCTTCTCGGGCTGCGCGGCCTCTATCTGGAGGCCCAGCGGATGGGCGAGCAGCCGGTCGCCCGGCACTACGCCGAGCGCGCCGCCAAGCTCGCGCCGCAGCTCTCGTGGGCGGCCGATGCCAGCCTGGAGCGGATGGCGCAGGCCGGCGAGTGGGATTCCGCGCTGCAGCTCGTCGACGCCCAGAAGGCGACCCGGCAGATCGAGCGCGAGCAGCTTCGGCGGCGCAAGGCAGTGATCCTGACGGCCAAGGCGATCGAGCTCCTCGACGCCGACCCGACCGCGGCCAAGAACGCGGCGCTGGAAGCCGAGAAGCTGGCCCCCGATCTCGTCCCGGCTTCGGTAACGGCAGCGAAAGCCCTCTTCCGCCTGAACGACCTGCGCCGGGGCTCGAAGCTGCTCGAGAACGCCTGGAAGCGCCAGGCGCATCCCGAGATCGCCGACACCTATGTCCATGCCCGGCCGGGCGACTCCACCCACGACCGCCTGTCGAGGGCGCGGAGGCTCTCGGCGCTGCGCCAGTACAACGCCGAAGGCTCCCTCGTCGTCGCGCGCGCCGCTTTCGAGGCGGGCGAGTTCGCGGAGGCGCGCAAGGCGCTCGACGCCGTGCTCCGGCAGGAGCCGCGCGAAGGCGCCTTCCTGCTGCTCGCCGACATCGAGGAGGCGGAGACGGGCGACCAGGGCCGCATCCGCCAGTGGCTGGCGCGCGCCGTCCGCGCGCCGCGCGATCCGGCCTGGGTCGCCGACGGCCACGTCGCCGACGCCTGGGCGCCGGTTTCGCCCATGACCGGCCGGCTCGACGCCTTCGAATGGCGACCGCCGGTCGAGCGCCTCGGACAGGTCGTGGAGGTCGGCGAGGCGGATCTGGCGCTGGCGATGCTGCCGCCGGCCCGCAGCCTCGAGGACGAGGCGGCGGTGGAAGTCGAGGCCGAACCCGCACAAGTGCAGCAGCCGGCCGCAGAGAAGGCCGCGCAGGCGGAGCCGCCCGCAGCCCCCGAAGCGCCGCCGGCCGCCGCGGCACCCGTTGCGCCCCCGGGCCCGGCTGCTGCCGCTGTCCCCGCCGAGGCGCCCGAGCCTCCGCGCGTCGAGATCGTGCCTCCGCCGCCCGAGCCCGAAGCGGCCGAGGAAGACACCCGGCGTATCGCGCGCATCAGGAGGGCAAAGCCCGCCGATCCCCGCGTCCCGCCACCGCCCGACGATCCCGGCGTCGATCCGGAAGAGACGAGGGGCAACGGCTCGGCACCCTACCGGCTGTTCTGACACCGGGCGACCGTTTCCGGCGGTGCTGCAACTTTGCAGCACCGGGCTCGAATTCGGCTCCGGCACGCTGCGGGTCGTCCCTGGACTATAGGTGAACGGATGGACGCCTCCTCGCGTTTGCCTATGCTATGACCATGCTCGGACGACTCAGATCCTTCCTGCGCGACCTCCCCCGTGGCGGCTCGGCCGCCACTGCTGGCAGCGACGACGATCCCCGCGTTGCGGCGGCGGCGCTCATGTTCCACGTCATCGATGCCGACGGCAGCCGCGATGCAGCGGAGAAGCGCAAGCTGCGCGAAGTGATGTCGTCGGCCTATTCCGTCAGCGGAGACGAGCTCGACCGGCTGATCGAGGCGGGCGAGGCTGCGGAGCGCGAGGCGGTCGACCTCTACGCCTTCACCAGCGTGCTGCTGAGGCATCTCGGCCCCGAGGCCAAGATCGAGTTCATCCGCGTCCTCTGGGAGATGGTCTATGCCGACGGCGAGGCCCACGAGCTGGAGGACAACGTCGTGTGGCGCGTGGCGGAGCTGATAGGCGTCGATGGCCGCGACCGCGTGCTCATGCGCCAGCGGGTGCGCGACCGGGTGGCGGCCGCGGGCGGGAGGAACTAGGCGGGATGCTCCAGCGCACGCCGTCCGCGGCCGGGCAGCAGAAGATCCTCGTGGTCCTCCATCAGGAGCGTTCCAGCCCCGGCCGGGTCGGGCAGTATCTCGTCGAGAAGGGTTTTCATCTCGACATCCGCCGCCCTCCGCTTGGCGACCCGCTTCCTGCAACGCTCGAGGAGCACGCCGGCGCCGTCGTCTTCGGCGGCCCGATGAGCGCCAACGATCCGGACGAGTTCGTGAAGCGGGAGACGGATTGGCTCGCCGTGCCGCTCCGGGAGGGCAAGCCCTATCTCGGCATCTGCCTCGGCGCGCAGATGCTGGTCAACCATCTCGGCGGCAGGGTCTACGGCCACGACGACGGCCTGGTCGAGATCGGCTGGTATCCCATCCACGCGACCGAGGCCGGGCGTTCCATCATGGAGTGGCCCGGCATGGTCTACCACTTCCACCGCGAGGGTTTTACGCTTCCGTCGGGCGCCACGCTTCTGGCGACGGGAGACGTCTACCGCAACCAGGCCTTCCGCTACGGCGACAAGGCCTGGGGCATTCAGTTCCATGCCGAGCTGACCAGGGTGATGATGCAGCGCTGGGTGGTTCACGGCGCCCACCGCTTCGTGCTGCCGGGCGCGCAGGCCGGGCGCGAGCATCTCGGCGGCCGCATGATCTGGGACGAGCGGCTCAGGGCTTGGCTTCACACGTTTCTCGACATGATCTTCCTGGCGGAAACAGTCCGCATGGAAGCAGCCGTCAAGGAAAAGGGCCGCCCCTGAGGAGCGGCCCTCCGTGTTTTCCGTCCGTGGCGCGGCCCGTGGCGGCGGGAGGCCCCGCCGGCCGCGCGTCACGCGCCTGTCAGGAAGACTGCTTCCCGAAAGGACGATCCGCCGGGGCCACGCTACGGTTGAAACCACTCGACATTGGATCACCTCCTTTCGTTTCGTTGAACACGGGAAGCAATGTGGGACGGATCGGCGCGGCGCGCAAGGGGGAAGGTGCGGTTGCGCTGCAACCGAATTGGTGCGTCCTTCGAGGCTCGCTCCGCCCGCACCTCAGGATGAGGCGCGTGCGTTGACTTGCGCCTGCGATCGCAAAGCTCTCAGGTCCGGACGGGCTCGTAAAGCACCCCCTGCCGGCAGGCACCCGTCGCGCCAATCTCCTTCATCCTGAGGTGCTCGCCCATTCGGGCGAGCCTCGAAGGACGCACCCGGGAGCCTACTTCTTCTTGTTCTGCCGGTTGGCCACCAGATCGTCGACGACGGCGGGATCGGCGAGCGTCGATGTGTCGCCCAGCGCGCCGAAATCGTCCTCGGCGATTTTCCTTAGGATCCGGCGCATGATCTTGCCCGAGCGGGTCTTGGGCAGGCCCGGCGCGAACTGGATCTGGTCGGGCGTCGCGATCGGGCCGATCTCGTTCCTCACATGGGCGATGAGTTCCTTCCTCAGCGCGTCGGAGCCCTCGACGCCCGACATCAGCGTGACGTAGCAATAGATGCCCTGGCCCTTGATGTCGTGCGGGTAGCCGACGACGGCGGCCTCCGACACCTTGTCATGGGCGACGAGCGCGGATTCCACCTCCGCCGTGCCCATGCGGTGGCCCGAGACGTTGATGACGTCGTCGACCCGGCCGGTGATCCAGTAATAGCCGTCCTCGTCGCGGCGGCAGCCGTCGCCGGTGAAGTACTTGCCCTTGTAGGTCGAGAAATAGGTCTGCACGAAGCGGTCGTGGTCGCCGTAGACGGTGCGCATCTGGCCGGGCCAGGAATCGACGATGCAGAGATTGCCGTCGGCCGCGCCCTCGATCACCTTGCCGTCGTTGTCGACCAGTTGCGGCTGGACGCCGAAGAAGGGCCGCGTCGCCGACCCGGCCTTGAGGTCGGTCGCGCCGGGCAGCGGCGTGATCAGGATGCCGCCGGTCTCCGTCTGCCACCACGTGTCGACGATCGGCACGCGGCTGTCGCCGACCACCTTGTAGTACCATTCCCAGGCTTCCGGGTTGATCGGCTCGCCGACGGAGCCCAGCACTCTCAGCGACTTGCGCGAGGTCTTTGTCACGTGGTCGTCGCCCGCGCCCATCAGCGCGCGGATGGCGGTCGGCGCGGTGTAGAAGATGTTGACCTTGTGCTTGTCGATCACCTCCCAGAAGCGGGAGGGAGAGGGATAGTTGGGCACGCCCTCGAACATCAGCGTGATGGCGCCGTTGGCGAGCGGGCCGTAGACGATGTAGGAGTGGCCCGTCACCCAGCCGACATCGGCCGTGCACCAGTAGACGTCCCCGTCATGGTAGTCGAAGACGTACTGGTGCGTCATCGACGTGTAGACGAGGTAGCCGCCGGTCGTGTGCAGCACGCCCTTCGGCTTGCCGGTCGAGCCCGA